>ERZ791923.12-NODE-12-length-275703-cov-21.990332_pt1 | contig 275703 bp, 261 predicted proteins | sample MGYA00510133_ERZ791923 | MGnify/ENA primary metagenome ERZ791923 (study PRJEB30046, sample SAMN00792106) | human gut metagenome | study: EMG produced TPA metagenomics assembly of the A metagenome-wide association study of gut microbiota in type 2... | reverse complement strand
TGATTTTATGGTATATATTCTCACTACAAATTTGCCTTTAACCACAATCAAAATTGAAAAACCCTAATTTATAGAACTATCTTTCCCATAATAAAAATTTATAATAATAAATCAATAATCACAACAATAATAAAATAATTTAAGGCAGAATAGCAAATACAAAATATAATTTAACAAAGAAAATTTGTAAATTTAATAATTTATATGTTGACATATGTTATAAATTGGTATATAATACAATCAACCTAGACGTTTAGGTAAATATTTAACATTTTCATTTGATTAACCAATTGTATTTTCTTGAGTGAAATAATAGTACTATTTTATAATTGGTTTAGAAAGGAGTCAATTATGACTAAAAAAAGGCTAATCCCTTTTGCAGTTGTTTTAGTAATGTTGTTCTCTATTTTCTCTGCTATTCCATCTGCTGGGGCTACATCAACAACACCGGTAAAACTGATTTATACAACACCTAACGGAGTAGATGGTATTGGTGCATCAGGTTACATTGAGGTTGAGAACATTGCTTATGAAAAGAATGTTACTGTTCATTACTCATATAACGGTATTGACTGGTATGACTGTTCAGCACAGTACTACAAGCCTACTCACGGTAACTATGAGGCTTGGTCATTTGCAACACCGGGTATTTCAAGACCGGGTGGTGACTTACCTGTAACTGTTCAGTTTGCTATTAAGTATGAAGTAAATGGAAACACATATTGGGACAACAACAACGGTAATAACTACAAAGTATATTCCGGTTATCACTCACCATCTTTCTATGATTTTGGTTGTGGTGGAGTTAAAAACTACTATTCTTTTATAGATATAGACAATAATTTTACAGGTGCAGTTCAGCTAAAAAATCTTGGCTATGAAAAAGACGTAAAGGTAGTTTACTCTACTGACAACTGGAAAACAACAAAAAACGTAAATGCTTCTTTTGAATGTACATCTAACCCATATGTAGAAAACGCAATAGAGGTATGGTACTATTCTGTTCCTGTTAACGATAATTCACTACAGTACAGAATTGAATACACAGTAAATGGCACAACTTATGTTGACGACAACTTTGGTGCTAATTATACTGTCACAAAATAAAGTACAAGTTTTAGTTTTTATTCATATACCTACTTCCTATGGAATGCTGAGGCATTATGCCTCAGCATTTCTCTTTTGTGGATTTTTATTATTTTAAAATAAAATACATTTATACATATATAAAGAAATTCAGGACTCTGCAACTTTTCTGATTTTATTTGCAATAAAGTTAATTGGAATACAGAGAAACCCCCACAATGTGCTATAAAGAATACAAACCTGACCTGACAGATTAAGTGGCATTCTGCTGTAATTCCACACATTCATATGAAAAGTTAAGTTAACAATACAACCAACTATAAATTCTAATGCAGTTATTACAATTGCACCTAAGGCACATTTTTCTATTAAAGAATAATTACTCATATATCCAAAAAGTTTATATAAGGTTAAGAAACACAATCCACCAAGTAGTACCATTGTCCAATGGGTGTTACCTCTCCACATTATTTCAATCATTGCATAGGTAACTCCACCAATCAGAAACACCACCATATCCCATTTTATACTCATAAAAAATCACCACTTTTAGTATTAGTTAAAGTGGTGATTTTATTTATCATATTAATTTTTCTCTAAGATTTCTTTTATCTCATCTTTTGTAACAAGTACATTCAAAGCAGAAATCATTGCATTAGTTGTTAGGTATGTAGGTAGGTTAAGATACTTTAGCACCTTTTCCCTATTTGACTTTGAGTTATCTCTACCTGTTAAGCCAAGTTCAAAGAAATCATTTTTTGTAATTTCTTCTGTTTTCTTAACATTTTCCCCTTCAATAGTGGCATTTGACCTTTTGATTGCGTTTATAATTTCTTCATCACTAATACCCTCAACACCTAGGTATCCCTCTTTTGATGGTTTTTCTTTTCTCTTTTCCTTACCCTTTAGCTGAGGAATATAGCACTGTTTAATTGTACTGTCCTTTACAATTCCTTTTAAGAAATTTCTAATTACAAAACCTGCTGAGTCACTGTCTGTAATTATCAGCAGTCCTCTTTTATTTGCCAGTTGTCTGATTAAATTTTGCTTTTCTTTATCCTTAAAAACTCTAAAACCGTTTGTTTCAATAATAGGTGCATCAATAATACCTTTTAGCTTTATTTTGTCATACTTACCCTCTACAACAACTGCCTCTTTAATTCTTAGCATAGCTAATCTCCTTTGCTATTAAAGAAAGTTTTGCAATTAATTTTTCCACCAATATTCTACCGTTAGCTGATGTACTTTTTAACTTTAAGTCTGTATTAATAATTTCATCAATACTTTTTCTGATTGCCGGTGTTGAGATATACCTACCGTCTCTAGCTGAATTAGTCAGCACAAAACTTCTTTTGCCATAGTTAAATTCATTTGCTACAACAGTAATTGGTATTCCACTTTCACCGGCTACTCTTGCTCTATACAAATCCATATATGCATTTGCAATATTTGCAACAACAACAATAGGCTCTGTCTTTTGATAAAAGAGAATATCAAGTTCTTTATATGCTCTTTGCAAATCATTTTTGATAATATAGTTTGAAATATAATAAACCTTAGTTTCTAGGTTAATATGAACCAAATCGTTTATCATATCAATGGTAATTTCTTTACCGTCAGCATAGGCACATAGTTTATCAATTTCATTTTGTAATGCATTTAAATCTGTACCAACATAATCAACAATTTTACCTGCATTAGCTAGAGTTAATGGGCATCCTCTCTTTGATGCTGCTCTGACTAATTCTTTTGATGTTGCATGAGAATCATACTTAGGATACTCAACCACAACACCGTTTTTATCAACCAACTTAACAATAGACTTAAACTGAGCTTTTCTTGTATCTTTTCTGCCTTCCATACCACCTGTTGATAGTGTAGGAAAAGTAAAAATCAGCTTTGTTGACGGTGAAAGATTCTTGATAATAGTCTTTAGCTTTTCCATATCAGACTTAATAAGTGAATCAATATTTAAATCAGTAACCACAACACAGTTGTATTCACTCATAAAAGGCATAACATCACAGGCTACTGCAATATCATTTAGTTCACTGTTATTGTCAAAATTATGGAAGTTAAATTCAGGTGGTTCTTCCCCCATAATTGCTTTTACTAACTGCTTTGTATATACCTTTACCAAGAACTTTTCTTCACCATAGATTACATAAACATTGCTAAATTCTTTTTTCTTAATTTGTCTTTTAAATTCCGATTCATTTAGTATCATTTACCACACCTCTATCTTTGAAGAAAAGTCACCATTAAAAGTTGTATAAAGTTCATTTGAATTTATTGCGATATTTTTCATTGCATTTTTATAACTGTCTTCTGTACAACACAAAATAAGAAGATTTGTATTTATCAAATTGCTATTACTTATGTAAGATTTATCTGTAACTGTAATATTAGGGTTACGATATTGTTTATCTAAGTCTTTACAATCACCACTTGATGGCAAAATCAAAATTGACTTATCATTAACTTTAGTGTAAATAAAAACATTATCATTTCTTACAATATAAGTTATCTTTATCTCACCTAAATTTACAGTTGTATCTTTCTTAAATTCTGAAATACTTTCATAGCTATATGTATTTTCATAATTTCCTTTATCTATCCTATGATATAGTAAAACTTTCTTTAAGTCAAATTCATTTAAAACATCACTACTGAAAATTGATCGTTTACTACTATTATCTGTAATACTGAAAAAGTCATAACTATTGCTACTATCCCCTAAACTTGTTATAGGGTCATAGGTAACAGAACCACCACTACTTAGGATTGCTGATTTATTTTTGCAATGAATACTAAGTGTTATACCGTCACCAGTATCATATACATTAATTCTAGGTGTATTGTAGCTAACTATATAATCGGAAACCGAACCTACCACCAATACAAAAATCATAACTAAGGTTGCCATAGGCACAATTCTTTTATAATTCTTTAAAAAAGCTACTAAACAAATCATTGTAAAACACATTCCAAGAAATACATATACAAAAACTTTGTTTGTACTAATATAACTAAATGGTAATTTAGATGTTGTACTTGCCACCCATCTAATATAGGTTGCCAATTTATCAGCTACAAATAGGAAAGGTGAATATAACACTGCAATACCTGTTAGCCCTAAAACTCCACCTATCATAACAACAATCAGTAAAAATTCAAATACAGGTGAAATCAATAAATTTGAAAGTATCTGCACAAGTGAAATTCTTTTAAAGAATAATATTAATATAGGTGTAGAAAATGTACAAGCTGACAAAGTTATTGCTATTAAGTCTAATATATGAATTAAAATTCTTATGTGTAATTTTAATTTCTCTACTAAGAAAATTCTTATAGGTTTTGAGAAAAGTATAATTCCCATTGTTGAGCCAAAAGAAAGTAATAATCCAACATCACCGGCAGAATAAGGATTGAAAAGCAAAATTACAAATGCTGAAATGCCAAGACTGTTTAAGGAGTCAGACTGTCTGCTAATCATCATTCCCAGTAGCATAAGAATAACCATTATACTACTTCTGATTACAGAAAAGGAAAGTCCCGTAAGTACCATATAAAACAAAACTAAAAGTATTGTTATGGGGCAGTAGATAAACTTTTTCTTAAATAGCTTTCTGAATATGAATAGAAATATCATAGATACAACACTCATATGCATACCGGATACCACCAACAAATGTGACATACCGGCCTTTTTAAAGTCACTTTTCACATTATCTGTAAGGTAATTTCTTTCGCCAAAGCCTATTGCACTACAAATTCCACAGTTGTCACTATCCATATAAGAATTGATTACAGTTACTAACATTTTCCTTAATTTATAAGGAAAATATTTTATAGAATGTGATGTTGCCTTAGTTACTGCACAATTTTTACTATCAGTAATTTTTGACCTTAAATAATAACCTTTCGTTTTATAATAGTCAGTTGAATTAATCTTTAAAGTACCCACAAAATCAATTGTGTCGTCCAAATCAGCCCTTAAATCACCTTTTGAAATTAGGGTAATTTTTACTGATTTTTCATCACTTCCAATGGTAGTAGTTTTTACAGGATAATAATACTGACCAAAATTTTCATATGGTGAGTCAATTACAATTCCTGATACTGCTGTTTCTTCATCAGAATTATTATATACAATTGGTTTATAATAGAAATTTGTGAAAATAGCAAAAAACAATGCTGAAAAAACTACAGCACCTAAAACCAACTTTATATAGTAATTCTTTCTATATTTCTTCACTATGAAAGAAAGTACAAACAATACAAAAGCAATTGCAGAAAGAATTAGTGAAAATTTTACACCAACAAAATAAGCGAATGAAAGCACTACTAAAGAAGTTATCCCAAGTAATGCACCCATTCGCTTCATAGTTTTACCTCATATTATGTAAATAATGGTAGTTTCTCTAGGAATACAATGTCATCTCTTTCAGCAGCATCACCCTCAGCAAGAACTGATGCACAACAAGCAGTATGACCACCGGCAGACTTACAAAGAGCCTTTAGTGCTTCTAGACTTTCACCTGTGCTGATAACATCATCAACAATAAGAACATTCTTACCCTTAAGCATATTAGCCTTTGCACCGTCAAGATATAGCTTTTGTACTTTTTGTGTTGTGATAGACTTTACATTAACGGACACAATGTTGTTCATATAAAGTTTAACCGACTTTCTTGCAACAACATAAGGCTTGTTGCTTTGTCTTGATATTTCATAAGCTAAAGGAATACCCTTTGCCTCAGCAGTCAAGATAACATCAAAGTCACTGACTTTCTTTAGTAGTTCTGTTGCTGACTTAACAGTAATTTCTGTGTCACCAAACATAATAAATGCTGCGATAGTTAAGTTATCATCAACTTTACAAAGTGGAAGTTCTCTCTCACAACCGGCAATAGTCATTTTATATGATTTCATAATTTACTCCTTAAGCCATTTCTGTGTTAAGTTTCTTACCACCAAGTAGATGGAAATGTAGGTGGAAAACTGTCTGACCTGCTTCTTCTTTACAGTTAGTTACTACTCTGTAGCCATTTTCAAGACCAAGTTCCTTTGCAACCTTAGGAATAACTTCAAAAATGTGAGCAACTACTGAAGAATTTTCACTAGTAATTTCATCAGCACAACAGATATGTTCCTTTGGAATAAATAAAACATGAACCGGAGCCATAGGATTTAGATCCTTGAAACAAAGAATTTGGTCGTCTTCATAAACCTTTGTTGATGGAATTTCACCTGAGGCAATTTTACAAAAAATACAATCACTCATAACAAATACTCCTTACTTTTTTGCTTTTATTTTTTTCTCTTCCCCACGAATTAGTCTACCGATATTCTCGTGGTGCTTGATTATAACAACAACACCTGTTAGCAACGCAATGGCAGAAACTATGAATACATAGGTTAGAGATAGAATTTGTGTAGTCTGATTTCTATATTCAAAGAAATATGTAACTAAGAAAGTAATTGGTCCGTAAAGTCCTGCACAAATCAGTGAACCTAGGGAAATAATCTTGCTACATAGGAAGATTATTAGGAAGATACCTAGGATAATTAGGAATGTTCTCCAGTCCAGTACAAAAATCATACCGATTGCAGCAACAACACCCTTACCACCTTTAAAGTGGAAATAAATTGGGAACATATGACCAAGGATACAACAGAAACCTGCAACATAGTTACATATTGAAGTACCTTCTACAAGTAAGTTTTGGTTAGTAGCCAAGAACACCTGTGCATCATTACTGTAGAAAATTGAAGTAAATACTGCAACACCTACCCAAATAAATACATTGGATAAAAGTACTGCCACAACTGCCTTTAAGAAGTCACACACAATGGTGATGATAGCCGGAACTTTACCAACACAACGAAGTACATTGGTAAAACCGGCATTGCCACTACCCATTTCTTTAATATTGCCACCTTTTGTTACAATCTTAGTAACAATGATGGCTGTGTTAATTGAACCAAGCAAATAAGCTAATATTGCCGGAATAATGCAAGATAAAGCAATTATCAAATACATTAGTACTTTTCTCCTCTCTCTCTAACAATAATACGGATTGGAGTACCCTCTAGTCCAAATGACTCACGAATACGGTTTTCCAAATATCTTTGATATGAGAAGTGGAAAAGCTCCTTATTATTACAGAAGAATACAAATGTAGGAGGCTTAGTTGATGCCTGAGTACAATAATAAATTTTAAGTCTTTTACCCTTATCTGTAGGTGGCTGAACTCTTGTAGTTGCAACATTTAATAAATCATTTAGCATACCTGTACGGATACGCATTGCGTTATTGTTTGCAACAGTTGTGATAAGTTCAAATAGGTTGTTAACTCTCTGACCTGTTTTTGCAGAAATGAAAATATATGGTGTATAGCTCATAAATGCAAATTCTCTGTCAAGAGTCTTTCTAAAGTCACCCATTGTGTGAGTATCTTTATCAATAGCATCCCACTTATTAACTGCAATAATGCAACCTTTACCGGCTTCAAGTGCCATACCGGCAACCTTACTGTCCTGTTCAGTATAGCCAACTTCAGCATCAATCATAATTACACAAACATCACATCTGTCAATAGCCATTCTGGCTCTGATAATACTGTACTTTTCAATGTTGTCATAAACTCTGGCTTTTCTACGCATACCGGCAGTATCAATAAAGTTGAATTTACCATATTCGTTTTCAACAATAGTATCAATAGAATCTCTTGTTGTACCGGCAATATCAGAAACAATACAACGGTTCTCACCTGTAATATAGTTAATAAGTGATGACTTACCAACATTAGGTTTACCGATAACTGCAACAGAAATTACATCTTCATCAAGTTCAGCTTCATCTTCAGGTGGTAAGAATTTACAAACTTCTTCAAGCAAATCGCCTGTACCTGTACCATGAACAGAAGAAACCTGAATTGGCTCACCTAAACCTAGGTTATAAAATTCATAAAACTGTGCCGGTGGTTCACCGATTTGGTCACATTTATTTACACAAAGCACAACCGGCTTACCACTCTTCTGTAGCATTTGAGCAACTTCTTCATCAGTTGCAACAACACCGTCACGAACATCAGTTACAAGAACAGTAACATCAGCAGTATCAATAGCAAGTTCTGCTTGTCGTCTCATTTGTTTTAGGATAACATCATCGGAATATGGTTCAATACCACCTGTATCAATAATACGGATTTTGCGATTATTCCACTCACATTCACCATAAATTCTATCACGAGTAACACCGGGAGTATCATCTACAATAGAAAGACGCTCACCTATAAGTTTATTAAACAATGTTGATTTACCAACATTCGGTCTGCCTACAATAGCTACGATTGGTGTGGACATAAAACCCCTCCTATCTATAAATCAAAATTTTTAATTTTTCAATTCTTTTAATTATTTAGCACATAAAATAAAAAATCATAAATAAAATAATTTATCTCAAATACTAAATACAATAATCCATTATATTTTAAGCTAAACACACTCTTATTATACCCTATTTTACGGCAAAATAAAAGATAATATAAGAAATATTTGACATAAAAAAAGACGGATATAAAATCCGTCTGTTTTTTATAAATTAAAATTATTCAGCTTCTACTGCAATAACCTGTCTGCCATTGTACTGACCACAGTTCTTGCAAACCTTATGTGGAGCTTTGTATTCGCCACATGTTGGACAAACTGCAAGTGCAGGAGTGTTTAACTTCCAAACATTGGATCTTCTCTTCATTTTTCTTGCGTGTGAATGTTTTCTCTTTGGTACTGCCATTTTTATTTCCTCCTGTAATATATGTTATTTCAATAATTCCTTTAGTACCTCTAAACGAGGGTCAATTTCTTCTGCCTGACAATCACATTCTCCATCATTCAAGTCCTTACCACACTTAGGGCAAATACCCTTGCAGTCCTCTTTACACAGGAACTTAACAGGTAAGTTAAGAATAATATCTGTCTGAACACAATTATCAACATCAAGAGTGTAATCCGGAACTTCAATGTAGTCATCATTGTCATCACCCTGAAGTGAAACCACAAGACGATGATTAAACTGGTAATTTAATTCTCTACTAACATCCTTAAAACATCTGTCACAAGGACGGTTGTAGGTAAATGATACATCAAAATTAACATCAACAAGACCAGCACGGTTTAAAGCCTCACCCTTTACCATTATAGGTGAAACGAATGGATAAACACCACTAATGTCTATGTCTGACATTGAAAAGGAATACTCAAAAGCCTTCTTACTGCCTTCCTGTAGGAAAACTTCTTTAAGGTTTAATATCATAAATACACCTTCTCCCAATAAACACGACTAATATTATACTCATCAAATAGCATTTTGTCAATAGAAAAAAGCCATTTTATTAGATTTTTTCTGAATTTTTTGTAATTTTCTTTGGTAGAATTAAGTACAATAATTTATTAATAATTATAGTATATTCATTAAGAAAAATCGGACAATTAATATGGTAACTTTAAAGGTTAAACCGTCAAAAAAGGACTGTTAAGTAACAGCCCTTTTGAGAGTTTTTGATTTGTTAGTTTCAAAACTAAGCAGATTAAACCTTTTCGCAAACTGCGTTAATACCTACCGGTAGGTCTTCTTCAGCAGCAGAAATTAGGAAAGTAATCTTTGTTTCTGATGCGTCAGCTAGGTTAGATGCTTTCTTAACGAATGCTTCTAAACCGTCAATACCTTCTGGGCAAATCTTGAATGTGCTATCAACAAAAATGTCTGTAACATCATAGTTACCTGCACAGATACCACTTAGGAAACCGAATAAAGCATCATAGCCCTGAATTTCGTAATGGTCAGTGTCAACAAGTCTAGCCTTATGAGTTACATCATATGTAAGCTTTTGACCTTTCTCAACTACAACAACGTTGCCACTTGATGAAGCAACAGCTTCGTTAGCAAGTTGGATTAATTTTTTAGTTTTGCCTGAACCTTTCTTACCTGTTAGTAAAGTTACCATTTAGTCGTCCTCCTTTTAGGATAAATTTTTAATATTTTTTTAGTTAAGTCTTGCTTCTAGTTCAGCTTTCTGATCTTCATAACCAGGTTTGCCTAGTAGAGCAAACATATTCTTCTTGTATGATTCTACACCAGGCTGGTTGAATGGGTTAACACCTAGTAGGTAACCACTGATTGCACAAGCCTTTTCAAAGAAGTAGATTAGATAGCCAAGTTCTGTTTCTGTCATTTCTTCAACATCAAGAACCATATTAGGAACGCCACCGTCATTATGAGCAAGAACTGTACCCTGGAAAGCCTTCTTGTTTACAAAGTCCATAGTCTTGCCTGATAGGAAGTTTAGACCATCAACATTTTCAGGGTCTGTATCAAGAGTAATTTCTCTTGCAACCTTACCAAACTGTACAACAGTTTCAAATAATGTTCTTCTGCCTTCCTGAATGTACTGACCCATTGAGTGTAGGTCTGTTGAGAATACAACAGATGCTGGGAAGATACCCTTGTTGTCCTTACCTTCACTTTCACCAAACAACTGCTTGAACCATTCGTTCATCATTGTAAATGCAGGTTCATAAGCAACAAGTAGTTCTGTCTGGTAACCCTTTCTGTAAAGAATGTTACGAAGAGCAGCATACTTATAACAGTCATTTGTAAATAGGTCATCGTTATCAAAGTCGTTCTGAGCCTTTCTGGCACCTGCCATAAGAGCATCAATGTCACAACCTGCAACTGCAATTGGAAGTAGGCCAACAGCTGTTAGTACTGAGAATCTACCACCTACATCATCAGGTACTACGAATGTTTCGTAGCCTTCCTTAGTAGCAAGTTCCTTTAGAGTACCCTTTGCCTTATCAGTAGTACAGAAGATTCTTTCCTTAGCACCTTCTTTGCCGTACTTCTTCTCCAGCATTTCACGAAGAACTCTGAAAGCGATAGCAGGTTCTGTTGTTGTACCTGACTTTGAAATCATATTAATAGAAACATCTTTACCCTCACAGATTTCTACAAGTTCAGAAAGAGCATTACTGCTGATTGAGTTACCTGTAAAGAAAATTTGTGGAGTATCTTTGCATAGTAGATTATAGTTAGGGGATTTTAAAAATTCAATAGCTGCTCTTGCACCAAGGTAAGAACCACCAATACCGATAACGATAAATACATCAGTATTCTTCTTAACTTTTTCAGCAGCTGCCTTAATACGAGCAAATTCTTCCTTATCGTAATCTGTTGGAAGTGTTAACCAACCGATAAAGTCATTGCCTAGGCAATCACCTGTATGAAGTGCATTATGAGCAAGTTTCACCTGTGGTGCCATTGCTTCATATTCATGTTCACTTACAAATCCCTTTAAATATTTGTCACTTAACTTAGTAGCCATTTCTTTTTGTGCCTCCTTATCATTCCATAAAAGAATTATACACACATTATTTTATGGATTGGCACTATTATACTATATTTTGTATGTTTTTGCAACAGAAAAGTAACACTTTCACTAAATAAAATTTAATTTTTTATAAAGACACTAAAAAAGCCCACAAGTATCGGAAAGAATTAGCAAAAGAACATTCTTCTATATCTTCTTTTGCCTTAACTTTTACCTTTTCCACTAACTTTCCGTTTAAATTATATTCAATTTCACCAATCACCCGGTCTTGCTTTACCGGTGCATCTATTGAGTCAGGAATGTTTACTTTTGTATCTATTTTATCATTGTTGCCTTTTGAAATTAAAATTGACTTAGGTTCATTTGCAACCAGTGAAAGTTCTTCTTTCATTCCTTTATTTACTTTGATTTTATCAATCTTTACTTTTTCAGGTACTTTTATTCCGAAATTATTGAAACCATAGTCAAGCATTGTTGATGCACTTTTGAATCTTTCATTGGTACTGTCACAACCTAAGGACACTGCAATTAAGTTCATTCCATCTCTTCTGGCTGTTGCAGAAATACAACTCCCTGCCTCTGATGTTGTGCCTGTTTTTAGTCCTGTAATGCCGTTATAAGACTTTAAAAGTTTATTAGTATTAACAATTTGAGTTTTGCCATCTCGCAAGAAATCAAGCCATATAGAAGTATAATCAAAAACTTTAGTATGTTTTATAAGTTCTGCTGACATTAAAGCCACATCATATGCACTTGAATAATGACCTTTCTCATCAAGACCGTTGCAGTTCTTAAAAACAGTATCTTTCATACCAAGTTCCTTTGCTCTGGTGTTCATTCGCTTCACAAAGGCATCTTCGCTGCCTTCGGTATATTCTGCCAAAGCAACTGCTGCATCATTAGCCGAAGCAACTAATGTTGCCTTTAGCATATCGTCAAGGGACAATTGTTCTCCCTCTTCAAGCCAAATATCCGAACCACCCATTGAGGATGCGTGTTTACTTGCAGTTACAGTATCTTTCAGGCTGATTTTTCCACTTTCAATATCCTCCATAACAATCAAAACGGTCATTACTTTTGTAATAGAGGCTACTGACCTTTTTTCGTGACTGTTTTTCTCATAAAGAATATTAAAGTTGTCACCCTCAACCAATATTGCAGATGGTGCCGAAATATCTTCGGCAGTAAGTGCCTTTGCACCTATTGGCAAAGAAAACAATATCATCAACACGCTGAGTAATATTGAAAAGCTCCTTTTCACATACATTTTAACACCTCTTTCAAATAGTAAAATGTATGTGGATAAGGCTTATATTATGAATTGGGATTATCTAAATTTTCTAATTCTTCAATAGTTTTATTTACTACTTTCCCTCTTTAACTTCTTTTATAGCCTTTTCAATCTGTCTTCGGTTTGAGTTTAAATAGAATAATTTATTTTCTTCTATAGAATTTTGATTATTTTTCTTATCCATTATTATCACTTCCTTATTTCATTTTAATAAAATAATCCTCCTTAATCAAGGTAGTTGTTGTGTAATTTTTTCATATAAAAATTTAAATTTTCTGATTTCATTTGTGGGTTAAAATAAGTTTATTTTACAAATTAGGGTTTGTAGGGGTAAGTAGGTAGTAACAAATTTTAGCAAATAAGGCTCCCTTGTGTAAAGGGAGCTGTCGCTTGTAAATTGGAAGAATGACAATTTACTCTTAAAGAGCGACTGAGGGATTGTTATGGTATATACTTTTTGCTATATCAATTTTATTCGATAGATATATAATAGGTTTTGTTTTCCTATCTAAATTTTATCTATCTATTACTGCCTACTAGACAATCCTTCCACCACTTCGTGGTCCCCCTTCCTTTACACAAGGAAGGCTGGATGGTTTCTACTAATTCTAAATATCTACCACATAACAAGGCAAGTTCTAGCACCACAAACCCAAATTTGTCTTTACCCACAGACAAAATTGAAAAAACCTAATTTATCAAATTTATCTTAACCCACAGACAAAATTAAAATACATTAATAAAAATCATCTTCATCTCGTAAATCTGTTGGGAGGAACTGATACATTTCGTCATAATTTTCGTATTCTTCTTGGTTAACTACTTCTGATGGGATAAGGCCTGTACAATCATATGATGAACAGGTACTAAATTCCATATTCATATCAGGTTCTTCTATATTTGATACATTAAATCTTTTACTGGATTTTTTATTTTTAGGTTCTTTATTATTTTTATTTCTTAACATAAAAAATCACCTCACACTTATTTTGTGCAAGGTGATTTAAATTATAAATTTTAATTTAATTTTCAAAAAATTAATTCTTCTCGTTAATTAGGCAAACACTATGAGCAGAGATACCCTCTTTTCTGCCGGTAAAGCCCAGGTGTTCTTCTGTTGTAGCCTTTACACTGACTCTATCAACATCAATATTACAAGCCTTTGCAATATTTTCTCTCATAGTAAGGATATAGTCTTTCATCTTAGGGGCTTGAGCAATAATTGTTGAGTCTATATTTTCTATATAATAACCATTTTGGTCAAGTAGTTTTACAACCTCTTTAAGTAGCATTAAGCTATCAGCACCTTTATACTTAGGGTCAGTATCAGGAAAATGCTTTCCAATATCACCTAAAGCACAAGCACCTAAAAGTGCATCGGAAATTGCGTGTAATAACACATCTGCATCACTATGACCAAGTAATCCCATAGTATGGGGGATCTTTACCCCACCAATTATTAAATCTCTATTTTCAACTAGCTTATGAACATCATAACCATGACCGATTCTCATATTATTCTCTACCTTTCAAAATACTTTCTGCCAAAATAATATCATCTTGTGTTGTTAACTTTATGTTTGTATATAAACCGTCAACAACAGTTACCTTTTCTCCAAAGTATTCAAAAAGTTTGCAATCATCTGTAAAGTCAACTGCATCATTTTTTGCATTTTCAAGGAACTTTATGTATTTGTCTTTGTCAAAAACTTGTGGTGTTTGAATTGCTCTTAAGGTACTTCTGTCAGGTGTATCCTTAATAGTTTCATCATCATTTACAACCTTAATTGTATCCTTAACTTTAACACCTAAAGCTGATGCACCTGTAAGCAATGCTGACAAAATTACCTTTTCAATTTCATTTGTTGTAATTAAGCACCTTGCACCATCATGAATAGCAATATGAGTTGCTTTTTCACTTGTTGCATCAATGCCATTCTTTACACTTAATGAACGAGTTTCTCCACCATTTACTATTGCAACTACTTTTGTAAAGCCGTACTTTGCAACAATACTTTGAAAATCAGCTTTGTCACATTCTCTGCATACAATAACAATTTCTTTAACTGACAAAGAATTTTCAAAGGCTAAAAGTGTATAATATACTGCCGGATTACCTAGCAAATCAATAAACTGCTTTGACTTATTAAGTCCCATCCTTGTGCTGTTACCTGCACAAACAATTACTGCTGAAACGAAAGGTTCTTTCCTATTCATATTTTCTTTCTCGTATGGATTAAAATGTTTGTTTAGAACTTTAGTTAATCTCATTTTTTCCTCTTACTGATAGAACAATGTTTTGATAAAATCAATTAGCCAGTCTGCTCCCCAAATAAATAGGCAGAAAATTAAAATAAGTAATAATGCAGAAACAATCCTTACAAGTGTTCTTTTCTTAGGAGTCATTTCTTCAAATTCTTCAATGTCTTTATCATACTGTTCTTTTTTGCTTTCAATATCTTCTTTAGTCTTTTCGTCAATGGTATCATCATCTACTACACCGATACCTATGCAAATGTCAAGTGCCTTGTCATATGCCTGGTAAGGTACAGTAATAATAACATCAGAAAGGTCACCACCGGTAATAGCCTCAGCAGAAACCTTGCTCTTTACTCTCTGTTCACCGGATGGAATACCTGCATCTTCCAAAGCAGCATGAACTCTCATTCTGTCCACACCTGAAACTTTACAAACACCTACAGGTGTGTTCTTGTTTTCAATGTTCTTCAGTTTTTTTCTACAGTCAGAACAAGTAACCTCTGATTCATCATATATTTTCTTACATTTTGGACAAATTTTCATACAATCATTCCTTATTTCAGATAGTCACATTTTATCATATAGTGTAGTAAAAAACAAGTAGCCCCATATATATGAGGCTACTAAAATTTATTAATCTATATAAACACAGGCTGATATTGTTTATTCTCGTAAGCTAATGTTATACATTCCGGAATAAGGGTAAAATCACTTACCAAAGAATTAGGCTTTTTCACACAATCATCCTGTGACATTGGAACAAAATATACATTTTTAGTATTTAAGAGTTTTCCTATATTCATTGCAGATGCACCAAGACCATCATTAGTAGCTATTGCCAGTAGTACAGGTCTCTGAATTCTCAGGTGGCTTTTTACTGCCATAGTAACAGGTGTATCGGTTATAGCGTTGGCAATTTTCCCAAGGGTATTGCCGGTACAAGGAGCTACTACAAGAACATCACACATTTTCTTTGGTCCAACCGGTTCTGCATCTTCTATTGTCCTAATAACTTTCTTATTTGTCAGGTTTTCTACTTCCGTTACAAATGTCTGTGCAGTTCCAAATCTTGTGTCTTTAGTACTTGCATTTGTGGACATTATGGGAATAACATCATACCCCATCTCCACTATTTTTTTTAGCTGTGCTATTGATTTACTAAAGGTACAAAAGGAAGCCGACAGAGCATATCCGACGGCAAGCTTTTTCACCCGTCATCCTCCTTGAGTATGCTCAAAATTGTGCTTTCAATAATTTCTCCGGCTGACTTTGGTGCTACCTTTCCCGGTAAAGACAAGGCATGAATTGTTTTTACCCCAAGCTCTTTAGCTTTTTCAAAGTCAACCCCACCAGGGTATGAGGCAAGGTCTATAATTAATGCACCGGACTTTATTCTCTTTAACTTTTCTTCATCAAAAATCATAGCAGGTACAGTGTTAAATATTAAGTCATATTTTTCTAATTCAGAAAAATAACCGGTCTTAACACCCTGAAAACTATTGAGCTTTATCCACGCAAGGTCACTGCTCTTTCTAGCAGAAACAGTGACCTCAGAACCCATCCCACGAAGCATCTCTGAAAGCACCTTGCCAATTCTACCATAGCCACAAACAAGTGACTTGCTACCGTTTATAGTAAAGTCACTGCTATTTATTGCTTTTTCTATTGCACCCTCTGCTGTAGGTACTGCATTTTTCACAGAGAACTCTTCTCTATCACTATATGACAAGGTTTCCTTTTCCATACCTGAAAATTCAGAAAGAAATTTTTCTCTCTTGCCGGTAAAGACTTTTTTACCCTTTAATTTATCTTCATAACCACTTAGGTCAACAGTCTTTTCAGCATAAGGGGACTTTACTTCTTTACCCTTATCAAAAGGAATAATAGGAAGAACAAGCACATCACTGTCTAAAGCAGAGGCTACTTCACAACTCATATTTGACAGTTTTTCAAAGCCACATAACTTTACTTCATAACCGTCATTCTTTAGTGCCTTAGCTAGGTAGTAATTTCTTTTATCTCCACCAAGAATACCAAAAGTCAGTTTATCACTTTTCATAAAAAGCACCTTTTATCTTATTATCTTAACTATTTATTTTTCGTCTTATACTTTATTATATGTAAGCGACACTAAGTTGTGTCGCCATAAAATAATTTAATGTGCAAAAGTTATTAGCAACTGCACTTTGACTTTGCTACAAAACTTTCGCAGTCAACACATTTACTTTCGCTAGGATGTGGTTCATGTGTACCGATATTTACTGTGTCTAGGGCACAATAGTTTTCTGACATATTGTGGTTTTCACAAGAAGTAACGGTACAACGGATTGAATGATTCTTATTTGTCTTGTCCATATTTATCACCTCAAAATATTTTGCACAATTCTTTGTGCCTAATTATTATGGATTAAAACTTAATAAAATATACAGACAAAATTAAATTATCAACATATTATGTAGTGAGGTGGTTATATGCTATTTCTATATACATTACTTTTTATATTTGCTATTGTTGGTTTTACGGAAATTATCAGCTACTTAATCTTTAGAATAATGAGTGTAAAAAATGAATGTTCAACTATGCTGATTACACCTATTAACAGTAATTCAAATTATGAATTTATCATTAGAAGTGTAACAGAAAAAGCAAAATGGATGGGTAGCTTTAGACCACAGAAAATTATTATTGTTACCGAGAATTTATCTAAAGAAGCAATAAATGACATTAAGTCCCTGACCTATGGTTATGACTTTATAAAAATTATTGACAAAAAGTGTCTTTCTAATGAGGTTAATTCATTGTAAATATAGCCGTTTAGTGTTATAATATAATTTATGGATAATAATGAAATTTTACAAATTACAGGGACAATTGAAGATATTATTTATAAAAACAACGATAACGGTTACAGTGTAGTTGATGTAGATGTTAAGAAAGAATTAATTACTGCTACAGGAGTAATGCCTACTGTTGAAGTCGGTATGGAAGTTAGGCTATACGGTCGATATAAAAGCCACCCAAGCTATGGTTTACAGTTTTGTGTAGAAACCTTTGAACCTACTATTCCAACAACCTCTAACGGTATTTTGCGTTATCTTTCATCCGGTGCAATTAAAGGTGTGGGTTCATCAACTGCTACAATGCTTGTAAAAGAATTTGGAGAAAAAACTCTTGAAGTGCTGGAAAATGAACCTGAGAGAGTTGCTTTGTTAAAGGGTATTTCAGAAAAGAAAGCTAATGATATTTCCAAACAGCTAAAGGAAAGTATCGGTATAAGGGAGCTTATGCTATACCTTAGTGAATTTCAAATTTCTGCAAATACTGCTGTAAGAATTTACAAATTTTTTGGCAACAGAAGTCTTGAATATATTAGAGATAATCCATATACACTTTGTGACAATGGACTTAGAGTCAGCTTTGAAATGGCTGATATGATAGCTAAAAAGCAAGACAGACCTATTGATGATAAAAACAGAGTGAGAGCAGGTATTGCCCATGTACTAAACCACAACAAGCAAAACGGTCACACTTGTTTACCGGAAGAAAGGCTCATAGCCACTACTACAAACTTCCTACAAGTTGATACGGACCTTGTGAAAGACGCACTTAATAATATGATTTTTGATGCGTCACTTATGCGTGAAAATTTTGATGATAAGAATTTTATTTTCTTACCTGAAATGCACAGAGCAGAAACTTTCATTGCAAACAGAATTAAACTAATGCAAAGTTTCCCTGCTGCTAAGTTTTCAAATACAGATACTCTTATTGAAAAGATACAACAAGAGGAGAATATTCAGTATGCAGAAAAGCAGATTGAGGCTATTAAGTCAGCTATGGAAAAAGGTTTTCTTATTCTTACAGGTGGTCCCGGAACAGGCAAAACAACAACACTAAATGCCATTATTAAGATACTTGAAAAGAATGGACAAACTGTACTTTTAACTGCACCTACAGGCAGAGCATCACAGAGAATGGGTGAAGTTACAGGCAAAGAGGCAAAGACAATTCACAGACTACTGGAAGTTGCCTATGATAAAGATGATAAACCGGTATTTAAGAAAAACGAAAAAAACCTACTAAAATGTGATGCACTAATTGTTGATGAAGTTTCTATGGTGGATAGTCAGCTATTTGCAAGTTTAATAGAGGCTTTGCCATTTGCCACAAGACTTATTCTTGTAGGTGACAGTAATCAGCTACCGTCAGTTGGACCGGGTAATATTCTTGGCAACTTAATTGAATGTGAAAAATTACCATTTGTAGAATTAACAGAAATTTTCAGACAATCACTAAAAAGTCTTATTGTTACTAATGCTCACAAAATTGTTGAGGGTGAACTTCCTGACATTTCAAAACACAACAATGACTTTTTCTTCTTGCCAACTAAAAATGGCACAGATGCAACTAACCTTGTAATTGACTTGTTTACAAGACGACTTGTAAAAAGCTACAACTATTCCCCTACTGAGGATATACAAATTTTGTGTCCCGGTAGAAAAGGTGCTTTAGGTGCAACTGACTTAAATGAAAGACTACAAAATGCACTTAACCCACCGGCTAAAGACAAACAAGAAATTAAGTTTGGCAGAAAGATTCTTCGTATCGGTGACAAGGTTATGCAGTACAAAAATAACTATGACATAATGTACACTAAAGATGATGGAGAAACTTCTACCGGTATTTTTAACGGTGATATCGGCACAATAATTGAAATTAACAAAAAGCAACAATACATTAAAATTCGATTTGATGACAAGGTTGCTACCTATGACTATGACTCAGCGCAGGATGTTGAATTAAGCTATGCAACAACTATACACAAAAGTCAGGGTAATGAATTTGAGGCAGTTATTATTCCTTTGTTCCACACACCACCACAGTTGTGTTACAGAAATCTACTTTACACAGGTGTTACAAGGGCAAAGAAACTACTTATTATTGTTGGAGATAGCAACATTATTGCTAATATGACCCACAGTAACAAGAAGAATAAACGATATACAGGACTAAAATATTTTTTACAACAAGATAGTGCTATATGAGTATTGCAGATAAAATAAAAAACTTTTTCTTTCCAAACAGATGTCCTTTCTGTAACAAAGTTATTGAAGAAAAGGAAATAGTATGTAAAGATTGCATCAGCAAATTCCCTATAAATTATTTTGATGGTTTTGCTATTGGTGGATTTAGGTGTATTTCACCATTTTACTATGAAGATGATTTTCGGAAAGGTATACTGAATTTTAAATTTTATGATAAAAAATACCTTGGCAAGTCTATGGGAATTTTAATGGTTGATACTATTAAGAAAAGTTATGGTGACTTACACTTTGACATTATTACTGCAGTACCTTTACATAATAAAAGGCTGAAAGAAAGAGGCTACAATCAATCAGAAATTTTAGCCAGAACAATTGCCGAAGAACTTAACATTCCCTATACAGAAACACTGTTTAAACACAAAAACAATAAAGTGCAACATACCTTAAAAGGCAAAGACAGAATGAATAATGTTAAGAATGCATACAAGGTAATTGACAAAAGTCTAATAAAAGACAAAAATATACTTATTGTTGATGATATAATTACAACAGGTTGTACCATTGGTGAATGTGCAAAAACACTTTTCAAAGGTGGATGCAACACAGTATGTTGTTGTACACTATGCAAAGCATAAATTTAGGAGAACATAATGAATATTGCTATAGATATTGGCACTTGCAATACTCAAGTTGCTACAAAAAATAAAGGTGTTATAATCTCTGAACCATCAGTTATTACATATGACACCTATACAAATTCAATAATAGCAGTTGGTGATATGGCATACAAAACTATCGGAAAAACTCCCGAGAGAGTAAAGGCTACCTTTCCTATGGTTGACGGTGCAGTATCTGCCTCAGAACTTATGGAAAATATGATAAGAATTTTCATAGAAAAAGGTTGCAGAAAAAGAATATCTATGCCTAAAATTATTACTGCTGTTCCCGGTGGAATAACCGAAGTTGAAAGAAGAGCAATAGTAAATGCTATCAGCAGTTATGGCGTACGGTCTGTGTATTTAATTGAAACACCTAAAGCATCAGCAATGGGTGCAGGTCTTGACATACTTTCAGGTGAAGGTAAGTTGATTGCTGACTTAGGTGGTGGTACTGCTGACATTGCAGTACTTTCCTTAGGTGGAGTCAGTTCCGGTATTTCTATCAAAAAAGCCGGTAATGAAATGGACAAGAATATTATTAAATATATGAAAAGTCATTACAATCTTTCAATCGGTCAGCAAATGGCTGAACAATGCAAGAAAGAAATCGGTGCAGTTAAATTTGTTGATGCTGACAAAACCTTTATTATGAAAGGCAGAGATATGGTAAGTGGCTTACCTAAAGCTATTGAGGTTAGAAAAAGTCAGCTAATACCTATTTATCAAAGAACTATGCTTGAAATTATCAGAGGTATTGTTGATGTGTTGGAAAACACACCTCCTGAATTAAACGGTGATATTCTTAAAAGTGGCATTGTATTTACAGGTGGACTTAGCAAAATTGAGGGCTTAAAAGAGCTTGTTAAGGACTACATAAGAAACCTAAAAATCACCATTGCTAGTGAACCTGAGTTTTGTACAATCAAAGGCATTGTAAAAGCCTCTCAGTACATAAATAAGGTTGATAATAATAAAGGTCACGAGATTAACCCTTTACTTGCAGTTTATTAAAATTTTTTATTATATTGATTATGCTATTAAGAATAATCCATTGTAAAGTTCTTTATGAATTTGATAATAATTTGATATATTAAAATTTATATTATATCAAAAGGTCGGTAATAAAATACCGACCTTTCTCTTTTGTTACTGTATTCCATTATTTTTTAGCTTTGTTTTTACCAAAGGGTTATCTTAGCCCTTTCCTATAAATTAGTTTTTTTCAATTTTGTCTGTGGGTAAAGATTAGTTTGATAAATTAGGGTTTGTCTTTTTAATTTTGATTGTTAGTTAAGGTGAATTTGTAGTGAGAATATATACCATAAAATCATATGAAACTATGACTCACAGGTGTAGGGTCCAACACTGTTGGACCGTTACAAACTATCCTAAATAAAGGTATTATGCCCTATGTAGATATTATAAATTTATAGTCTGCAAACAGGACAAAAATCCCATAGGTATCACACTTTCATTACGGGCGAACGATGTTCGCACCTACAACTGTGAGCCAAAATTTTGTTGTAATTTTGTCCTGTGTAATTACCCTAAATTTGTACATATTCGCTAGTCTCCCTTGTGTAAAGGGAGATGTCAGCGATAGCTGACAGAGGGATTGTTTAGTAGGCAGTAATAGATAGATAAAATTTAGATAGGAAAACAAAACCTATTATATATCTATCGAATAAAATTGATATAGCAAAAAGTATATACCATAACAATCCCTCAGTCGCTCTTTAAGAGTAAATTGTCATTCTTCCAATTTACAAGCGACAGCTCCCTTTACACAAGGGAGCCTTATTTGCTGAAATTTAACACTTTACATTTATCACTACAAACCCTAATTTATAAAACTAATTTATATTGAAAACAAATATAAAAGCGAAAAAGGGAATGGTACTAACCATTCCCTTAAATTTATGTTTATTGATTGATGAACAAATTAAATATGTCACTCAGTAATATACCACTTGGTAAATGCATCACTAAATAAATTCATTACTAAGTACATTTACTGAATAAATTTAACACTCAACAAATCGAAACAAAAATAGTTATTAAAAATTACTTTTCAAACTGAATTCTTTCTTCGATATATGGTACAAGTTCTTCAACCTTTAGTTCAATTTGTTCCATAGTATCTCTGTCACGAAGAGTAACAATGTTTTCTTCAACTGTCTTTTCGTCAACACTAATCTGCCATGGTGTACCGATAGCATCAGCTCTTCTGTATCTCTTACCGATTGAACCTGATTCATCATAGCTTGTCATAAAGTGCTTTTTGCACATTGCAAGAATTTCCTTAGCCTTTTCACTATGGAACTTCTTCTTAATAGGACAGATGTTTAGTTTAATTGGAGCAAGTGCAGGAGAAATCTTTAGTAGTTCTCTTGTGTCACCATTTTCAAGTTCTTCAATTCTATATGCTTCAAATAGAACTGCAAGAGTAATTCTGTCAAGACCATATGTTGATTCAATAATGTATGGTGTGAACTTTTCACCTGTTGTCTGGTTACAGTATTCCTGCTTCTTACCACTGAATTCAGCATGTCTTGAAAGGTCAAAGTCAGTTCTGTTGTGAGTACCATTGATTTCACCCCAACCAAATGGGAATAGATATTCAATATCACAAGCTGCCTTTGCATAATGAGCTAACTTTTCATGGTCGTGGTGACGAAGCTTTTCACTTGGAAGACCTAGCATATTGAAAAATTCAATACCATAGTTCTTGAAGTATTCATAAATATCTTCATCATCACCATGCTTACAGAATGTCTGGAATTCCATCTGTTCAAATTCAATTGTTCTGAATGTGAAGTTACCAGGTGTAATTTCGTTTCTGAAAGCCTTACCAATCTGACCGATTGAGAAAGGTAGCTTTGTTCTTGTTGTTCTTAGTACATTTAGGAAGTTTACATATTCACCCTGTGCATTTTCAGGTCTTAGATAAACAGTGTTAGCAGAGTCATTTGTAACACCTCTCTGAGTAGCGAACATTAGGTTAAACTGACGAATATCAGTAAAGTTAGACTTACCACAATTTGGGCAAGGAACATTGTGTTCCTTAATGTAGTTCATCATTTCTTCCTGAGTCATACCATCAGCATGAGCATTTTCGTCAAAATCATCAATTAGGTTATCTGCTCTGTGACGAGTCTTACATTCTTTACAGTCAACCAGTGGGTCAGAGAAACTCTGAACATGACCACTTGCTTCCCATACTCTAGGGTTCATAAGAATGTCAGCATCAACTTCATATGCGTTATCTCTCTTCTGAATGAAGAAATATCTCCAAGCATCTTTGATAGTATTCTTTAGTCTTGAACCTAGTGGGCCGTAGTCCCATGTGTTTGCAAGACCACCATAAATTTCACTGCCCTGAAAAATAAAGCCGTAATTATTACAGTAATCTACCAAATCTTTCATTTCAATCTTTTTAGCTTTGTTATCCATCTTGTGCCTCCATATTATAGTTAAAGACTTACCCTTTAATACTACTATTTAACTAGAATTATGTCAAGATTTTTAGAAGTATATTAGTTACAAATTTCTTATTTTTCTTTGTAAAACTCTTTTGACATATAAATAATGTGGTGTATAATGTAAGTAGAATAATATATAGAAGGTGGATATTATGTATAAACTAGTTGTTTTTGATTTAGACGGAACTTTAGCAAATACACTTGAGGACCTTGCAAATGCTACTAACTACGGACTTGAAAAGGCAGGACTAAAGACATATCCTGTTGAAGATTACAAACAGTTGGTAGGTAGTGGTATTGTAAACCTAGTAAAGAGAGCAATGTCACCTGAAACTGATGAAAAGATTTTTGACATTGTAAAGGGTGGCTTTGACTATTACTACAATGCTCATTCAATAGACAAAACAACACCATATGAAGGTACAGAAAAGTTACTTAATGACCTTGAAGAAAAGGGTATTAAGACTGCTGTACTTTCCAATAAGCCTGATGAATTTGTTGCAAAGATTTTGGCAAAGATTTTCCCTAATCACAAATTTGCTTTTGCTTGGGGCAAAAAGCCTGAATTTGATATTAAGCCTAGTCCTGATGCACTATATGCAATGCTAAAAGAACTTAACATAAAAAAAGAAGAATGTATTTATGTTGGTGACAGTAATGTTGACTGCTATACTGCACAGAATGCCGGTGTAAAGTGTTGTGGTGTTAGCTGGGGATTTAGAGGCAGAAAAGAGCTTGAAGAAGCCGGTGCTGATGTTGTTATTGACAATGCAGATGAATTTTTGGAGAAATTTTCACTATGAAAATAAATTATCAAAAAAAGTTGGATAGGCTTATTGCCTATCATCAAAGTAAGGGTGAAGTGCCTACCCTACTTTTGCATTCTTGTTGTGCACCCTGCAGTAGCTATTGTATAGAATACCTATCAAACTACTTTAGGATTACTGTACTGTACTTTAACCCTAATATTGGTGAAAAGTCAGAATACTTAAAAAGAAGAGATGAACAAAAGAAGTTAATCTCTAAAATGAAAACTAAATATGAAGTAAAGTTTATTGATGGTGACTACAACCCTCAGGACTTTTATGATGCAGTAAACGGTTTTGAAAATGAACCTGAAAGAGGCAAAAGATGTGCAATCTGTTTTGCATTAAGACTTAATTACACAGGTAAAATTGCTGAGCAAATAGGTGCAGATTATTTTGCTACTACATTAACCTTAAGTCCACTAAAGAATGCACACTTAATAAACGAAATAGGCAAAAATATAAAATGTAAATCACAGTACTTATGTACTGACTTTAAGAAAAAGGAAGGCTACAAGAGAAGTATTGAACTTTCAAAGGAGTTTGAACTTTACAGGCAAAATTATTGTGGTTGTATTTTTTCAAAGAGAAACCGAAAGTAAATTTATAGCACTTACTGAAAAATGTAAGTGCTATTTTAATATAATCTGAAATTATAATTCCTTAAAAGAAAAACTACTCTCAAATCATGAGAGTAGTTTTTTGTTTAGGTTAATAAATTCTACATACTAAATCTTTTCATAAATTCTTCATAGTCAATTTTGCCAAGTGCAAAATCCATCATATTCAAGTATGACTTTTCATTTTTGGTAAGTTCCTTATTGTTGATACATTTATCGAGCAATTCTTCTTCATTTTCTAATGGAGAAAATACACTTTCTTTTTTAGCAAAAGCCTCATAGTATCTTATACCGAATTTTCTCTGAGATACTGCATTAATGTGAATACCGTCAGGGTTACAATCAAGACCTTTAGCAGTAACAAAGTAACAGTTATTTTCATTTTCAGCAAACTTCTTTAATTCATTATTAATCAAATTATATTCAGTACACATTGTACCAAAACCGGATTTACCAAGATAGTCCCCTAATCCACCAATAATTAATGGAATATTCTCAGCATTAAGTTCTTCCCTTAATGTGTCAATAATTACTTTCAACTTTTCATAATAAGTTTTGTAACTGCCACCATAACTGTCACTTTCACCATGATGCCACAATATACCTATAAGTTCACTGTCTCTTAGTGCAAATTTAGCCTCGCTTATAGCGTGTTGAAATAACACCTTATCAACAGACCAATCATCAATTACACTGCCACCTTCAGCACAAGGAATAAGTCCTAAGTTATCATTTTCATTTTTCATACACCACATTGCAGAAAATGAACCTACCAGGCTAATTCCGGAAACAGGACGGTCATAATTAATAGGTTCTGTCATAGTTTGCCATCTACCGTTTCTTAGCATTTGTATTCTTTCGTTACAAATCATAGGAACTTCATTGACAAATCCTCTACCTGCCATATTGGATTGACCAATCATCAATATTGACTTTGTCATTGCATTTACCTTGCTTTCTTATAAATTTACCACACAAGATTTATCCTGATTATGTTATCATATATCACTTTCTTTTTCAACAACAAATTATATTCAATAGTCTAAATTTAAAACTATAATCTACAGTCAATGAGATTAATAAGTAATAATTAACAACAATTTTACAAATAAGCAAGTATATATGTTTATTTGTCTTGCTAATACACCATACTTTTGTTATAATGATATTGTATATTTTGATGAAAGGGGATATTTACTTATGGACAAAAACGAGTATTGTCACATTCAAAATATAATATCCCAATATCTATCAAAAGATACAAGGGTTATGGACTTAAGGTGTGGTTATGACTACTTTTCTAAATGGATTAGGGAGAATAACTTAGGAAAAATTGTTCCTCTATCCCCTAAAGATTTGGAACATATTGACCATGAAAATCCATTTGTGGCTTACAACAACTTTATAAACGACAGTAGGAAAATTCCTACAAAGAATAAAGCTGATGTAATTCTGCTACTGGGTCCACTATACACAATGGAAAGTGGCAAAAAGAGAACTCACATTCTTTCTGAAATTAAAAGGCTTGTTGCTACTGATGGAAAAGTTATTACCCTGAGCAAATGTGGTAACAAAAAAAGTTGCAGTGAAGAATTTTTACTGGACAATGCCGGTTTTACTGTTGATAAAGTGGCTGAAATTCCTTTAAAAAATAATACAAGTGCTATAAAGGACTATGAAAAATACTACCTAACTGTTGCAACTCCTAAGCCGGTTATTACTGAATATGATGTACCACCGGAAGTTTATGTTCGTATTCCGGAAAAAATTGCTATTCAGCACAATATTAAAATCAAGGATATTTCACAAATTAAAAGTGATATTAATTCTCACAAAGAAAATGCTTTTCATAAAAAGCACAATATTTTTTCTTTTAGAGAAATTAAAAGAAGTGTTGAACCTATTTTACAGATTGGCAATATTAAGAGAAGTATTGACAGTACATTGCAGCCTAAGTGGTATTTTTCTAATTTAGAAAAATACACTTGTGGTGTAAAAATTAAGCTACCTATTCTTTCTAAAGAAATTTCTAAAAATATTAACCAAGCTGAAGAATCTAAGCCTAATGACAACACAAAGAAATTAGCACCTAAGGAAGAAAAGAAAGGAACTAAGAAAATTAAAAAATCACATATCATCAAGATTTTCCCTAGCATTGACAAAAATCTTGTTGTTAGAAGTGACAAAAACAAGGTGCAACTTCCTAGTGTATCAACAAGTATTGATAGGTCTTTACAGGTTAGAATTAAAAAGGTTAATCCTCTCTTTGACAAACCAAAAAGCAAAAAGAAAGGTACTAATAACTTAATAAAATAAAAAACTTTGGTTTTTATTTGCCAAAGTTTTTTCTATATAGAAAGGAATGATTGTTATGAAAATGGTTTCATGGAATGTTAATGGATTAAGAGCCTGTGTTACTAAAGGCTTTGTTGATATTTTTAATAAGCTTGATGCAGATATTTTCTGCTTACAAGAAACAAAATTACAAGAAGGACAGATTGATTTACCACTTGAGGGATACTATCAATACTGGAATTATGCTGAGAAAAAGGGTTACTCAGGCACTGCAATTTTCACAAAAAAAGAACCATTAGCAGTTACTAATGGCATAGGAATTGATGAGCATAACACTGAGGGCAGAGTAATTACCCTTGAATTTGAGGACTTTTTCTTTGTTACTTGTTACACTCCTAACTCACAAAATGAGTTAAAAAGACTTGATTACCGAATGAAGTGGGAGGATGATTTTAGGGAATATTTACTGAGACTTAACAAGAAAAAGCCTGTTATTCTCTGTGGTGACCTTAATGTTGCACACAACGAAATTGACCTAAAGAACCCTAAAACAAACAGAAAGAATGCAGGTTTCTCTGATGAAGAAAGAGAAAAAATGACCAAACTGCTTAATTCAGGTTTTAGTGATTCTTTCCGTTATTTATATCCTGATAAAGAAGGAATTTACAGTTGGTGGAGTTATCGCTTCAATGCCAGAAAGAACAATGCCGGATGGCGTATTGACTACTTTATCACATCAGACTCTATCAAAGACAAAATAATTGATAGTAAAATTCACACAGACATTATGGGGAGTGACCATTGTCCTGTTGAACTTGATATTGATTTATAATTCTAATTTAGAAAATACATATAATTGCAACATAAAGGGACTACCATTGGTAGTCCCTTTACTTAGGTCAGATTTTATAAAAAAGGAAATAGATTATTAACTATTATTAATTATTCGTAAGAAGCAACATCTGCCCAAGATAGAAGTAGTTCTCTCTCTTCAGGGTTGCCCTTAACTGACTGAGATGCTGCAACAACAGGCATCCATTCTTGTACCAGCTGAATTGGAATATCAGCTTTCTTGCTAAATAGCTTTAGATACTTCTTAGCTAGTTCTTCATTACCGGCTAAAGTAAAGATTAGGTAAGTTCTTGCTGCATCAGCAGATGCATTACCCTGAGTTGCGTGTGACCAGTCAAGTACATATGGAACACCATCAGGTGTGATAATAATGTTACTTGGGTTAAAGTCACCATGGCAAACCTTGTGATGACGCTTCATACCGGAAACTCTAGCTTGAAGTTCAAATCTTGTTGTTGCATCAAGAGTTGTTTCGTCAATCTTTCTGGACATTTTGTCCCATAGCTTAGTTAGTAGAGGAGCTTTCTTGCCAAGAATTTCAAGTTGAATATCAACAAACTGATTTAGATATTCATCTTCCTTGTCAGGGTTTTCTTCCATTAACTGAGCAAGTGTCTTGCCCTCAATAAAGTCAGTTACGATTGCCCACTTACCGTCAATCTTTGTAACTTCGTGAATCTTTGGTATGTTAAGACCGGTTTCTTCTACACGAGCCTGATTAAGAGCTTCATTCAGAATATCTGATTTTTTATAATTTTCATCAAAAACTTTGATACACTTGTCGCCGTCTTTGTAAATGACTTTGTCTTTTCTTTCAGCTAAAACTTTCTCAAATTTCATAAAATTCATCCTTTCAAATTTGATTTTAACACCTAAAGCTCTTTTGCTTTGGTTACATTATACAACTTTATTTTTTGTGCGTATAGTGTAATAATAACAGAAGATTAAAAAATATTTTTGTATAATAACACAACGAAAATTTGAAGTTTGTTTAGGTTTGTACAAAAGATATATATTATAATTATGCAAAGTCAATAAATATTATTCTTTAAAAGAATACAGTTTTTGATAATATTTTAACAATACCTTGTGCATATTGACGAAGTTTTAACAATCTTGTGAAAGTATTAACATTCTTTTTACTTTTTTTAATAGACAAAACCGTAATTTATGTATAATTATTCTTTATATATACAAAAAGGTTCAGCACATTCTGCTGAACCTTTGTTTTATATTTAGATTAGCCCCAAACTTCTTCTGCAATTTCCTTAACAAGAGCAATCTTTGCCCACTGTTCTTCTTCAGTAAGTTTGTTACCGATTTCACATGATGCAAAACCACACTGAGGACTTAGGTATAATCTGTCAAGTGGAACATACTTTGATGCTTCCTTAATTCTGTCAATTACTACCTTCTTGTCTTCCAACTTAGGTGACTTAGAAGTAATAAGACCAAGAACAACTTTCTTGTCACCTGAAACATACTTTAATGGTTCAAATGAACCTGAGCGTTCATCATCAAATTCAAGATAATAAGCAGACACATTTTCTCTGCCGAATAGTGGTTCTGCTACAGGATCATAAGCACCACTGCTAAAGTAAGCTGAGTGGTAGTTACCTCTACAAACATGAGTAGCAATAACCATATCTTCAGGTTTACCTTCAATAGCTAGGTTGTTTACTTTTAGTAGCTTTTCGCTGATTTCCTTAAAGTCAGCACCTTCGCCGTAACGAGCAACACTGCCCTCTGCTACTAATACACCCCATGTACAGTCATCAAACTGAACATTTCTACAACCGGCATCATATAGGTCCTTAATAACCTTTCTATAGCCCTTTGCAATATCTTCAATTAGTTCTTCATCTGTTTGATAGAACTTTCTTGTTGTTTCAAGATTTGCCGGAATAATCATCTGCTGGAAGAACTGTGCCGGTGCTGGGATTGTCTGTTTTGCAACAGTATTTTCATCTTCTAAAGCCTTAACAAATTTGTAGTGTTCTACAAATGGGTGGTTGTCTACTGTGATTTTATCACTTAACCATGTATCGTCAATTAGTGCCGGTTCACCATGGAACTGAACACCCTTTTCAGTTTTCTTGTGTTCAACACCATTAAATCCCCACATAAAGTCCAAATGCCAAGTTGCTCTACGGAATTCACCGTCTGTGATAACCTTTAGTCCGGCTTTCTTCTGCTTTTCTACTAGGTCGATAATAGCCTTATCTTCTACTGCTTTTAGTTCATCAGCAGTAATTTTGCCTTGTTCAAAATCTGCTCTTGCTTCTTTTAATTTTGCAGGTCTTAGAAAGCTGCCTACAACATCATATCTAAAAGGAATATGTAAATTACTCATTTAAATTACCTCGCATTTCATTTTATGTTTCAATTATACAAGGTAAAATAATTGTTGTAAAATACATAAAAATAACGGTTATCTATAGTTTCAAGCTATAGATAACCGTTATTTCATATCTTTATTCTACATTAATATACTTACTTAGTGAACTAATATAATACTGAGCCATTTCGCTTTGGATAATATCATTATGAGTTAAGATACCTACACGCATAACCCCCTCTTTATCAAGAGGAATACTAACAATATTCTCACCGTTTAACGAACTGTCAATAACACCACTACAAACTGTATAGCCGTTAAGACCGATTAATAGGTTAAACAGAGTTGCTCTATCAGTTACTCTAATATTCTTTAGTCGTTCTTCTGTGCTGAAAATTTCTTCAGAATAGTAGAAAGAATTATGCTCACCTTGTTCGTATGACAAATACGGATATGGTGCTAAGTCTTTCATTTTTACAGACTTTTTATTTGCTAATGGATTACTTGTGCTGACAAAAATATGAGGATTGGCAGTAAATAATTCTGTAAACTTTAGGTTATTACTTTTAAAGATTTTTCCCAATGCTTTTTCGTTAAAAGAATTAAGATATACAATCCCCAGTTCACTTTTCATCTTGGCAACATCATCAATAACTTCATAAGTTTCTGTTTCTCTCAGAGAAAAATCATACTCATCTTCCCCATACTTTTTGATTAAATCAACAAATGCATTGACGGCAAAGGAATAGTGCTGAGTTGAAACGCAAAACCTTTTCTTCTGTTTTACATTGCCTTTAAAAGCACTTTCAAGTAAACTTGCTTGTTCCAGCACTTGACGAGCATATCGCAGGAACTTCTCACCTTCTTGCGAAACAACAGTACCCTTATTTGTTCTATTAAAAATAGAAATATTCATTTCCTTTTCCAGTTCTCTAATAGCATTTGTAAGGCTAGGTTGAGAAACAAAAAGTTCCTTTGACGCTTTGCTGATTGTGCCTTTATCTGCTACTGCTACAACATATTTAAGTTGTTGTAAGGTCATAAAATCTACCTTTCATTAGTTCTTTTGGTTCTGGCGAATTGTACCATCTCTATATGCTTTGATAAGTTCCTTTAGGTCCTTGATATTTTCTCTTAGCCTTTTACCGTTATCAGTATCACCTACAAGAATTCTCTTTTGGCTAACTTCCTTTGCTACTTGATTTGTCTGCATATCTCTGCCACTTCTAATTGTAGCATCTACAGACTTAAAAGGTTCATGGGCAGTTAGCATTAAACCATAGGAATTATAAATTAATGTGTAACCGGCAATACCTGTTACCTTATGATAAGGCTGACTAAATCCCCCGTCAATCAAAATAACCTTACCGTTACACTTAACAGGACTTTCACCCTCAGTATGATGAATAGGAACATGACCGTTGATAATATGGGCATTTTCACCTTTTGCTCCAAATTCAGCAAAAATTCTGTCAACCATTTCATCATCATTAATTAGTTTATAATAAACATCTTTCTTTTCTTTATGGGTTGATTCATCTTCAATAAAGTATCTTTCAAATGTGGTCATTTTGTCACGACCATAAAGTGGAGAATCAGGACCATTCCATAAGTACCATAGAATATCCCTACCGGTTCTTCTCTCATCTTCATTTACTGAGAAAAATGCTTTTCTGGCACAACGCTCAATCTCATCATAAAGAGCCTTACCACACAAATCCTCACCAAAAAGATTTATCTTTCTAAAAGTACCGTCCTCATTCATTGGCACACAACCATGGAAAAGAATGTTGTTGTTATAAACTCGATAAAGTCCACCTTTATTAAGTAATAACTTAATATGTTTCTTTAGTTTACCACAATTTATAAATGAATTTCTAAGTTTCGCAATAACAGATTGTTCTTCCTTAGTCAGCTCATAAGGATTGTCAAAATTAATAGTAGGGAAATTTTTGTCCAGAATTTCATATTCCTTACCATCTAACAAAACAGTACCCTTTTTAATATCAATCTTATCAAGTAATCTTCTGTTATCCATTTTGTATTCAGGGTGTTTTGCAATTAGCTGTCCCTCAAGTTTAAACTGAATAACAGTAATGGCTTTTTGCATTTTCATTGCAAGCTTTGTTTGGGTAGTCATACCTTGATTGTGTCTAAATCTAATGGCAAACTGCTCACAAGGGTCATCGGCATATTGCTCCATAGCAAAAAGTACAAGAGGCATCATACTGATACCGTAACCATTTTCAAGTACAGATAGGTTATCATACAAAATACTTGTACGAACAATATTTGCAATACAAGCAGTTTGTCCTGCTGATGCACCCATCCACAATACATCGTGATTACCCCACTGAATATCAAGACTATGGTAGTTAAGCAAACTATCCATTACAAAATGAGAACCGTAACCTCTGTCATAAATATCACCGATAATATGTAAATGGTCAATTACAAGTTGCTGAATTAGGTTAGACATTTCAATGATAAATTCATCAGCACAACCAATTTCAATAATTGTATTGATGATTTCGTCATAGTAGGCCTTTTTGTTTAGGACTTCCTTTTTCTCTGTAATAAGTTCCTCAATAACATATCTAAAGTTATCAGGCATAGCCTTTCTAACCTTTGAACGAGTATATTTGGAAGAAACTATCTGACATACAGAAACCAATCTGTATAAAGTTGTACGATACCAACTGTCATCAGCTTTTCCTTGTGACTTAACATAATCTAGCTTTTCGGATGGGTAATATATTAAAGATGCTAAATCTTCCTTTTGGTCTTCAAATAGAGTATCTCCAAATACATCATCAATCTTCTTCATAACTGCTCCTGAACCGTTGCGAAGTACATGAGAAAAAGCTCTGTATTCACCATGAATATCAGACAAAAAATGCTCTGTACCTTTAGGCAAGTTAAGTATAGATTGCAAGTTAATAATTTCTGTTGCTGCACTATCTATTGTGGGATATTGCTTTGACAAACATTGTAGAAATCTTATCTTTTCCATATTGACCATCCTTTCTGCATACCTTTATTATATTATTACTTTATTAAATTTTCAATATTAATTATGTAAAATGTGATAGATTTTTGTGTGAAAGCAACACTATATCTTAAAATTTCTTTTTGAAATAATCATATAAATGAAAATCCCCTAGAAATCTAGGGGAAAATTTTATGGGTTAATTAGATAGCAACTGACTAATTCATCTACTTTATAGTTTTTCCCTCCTTCAGTCATTCTTTAAAAGGTGAATTGCTTTGCAATTCACGAATGACTAGCTTTTCTAGCGAAAACGGCAAACCCTTTGTCCCTAACGGGACATTTCCCTTAGCAAGGGAATACCTCGTCTGAGGGAGCCAAGCGTAATGTGTATAAACTTGCAAGTTTGTACATAATTAAAAAATTGTACAGACCTTGTTGCCTCCCTCGCTGAGGGAGGTGTCACCGAATGGTGACGGAAGGAGTGGTTGATATTTTAAACTCGTTTAAAATATCATAATAAATGAAACTATCTAGCACTACAATCCAAATTCAGAACACTAATTAAATCAATTTTTCTTCTTAACTGCTTTTACAATTAGGTTAACTACTACACATAGGATTAGTGTAATAAGCATATCCGGTAAAGTATTACCAACAATAATATCGACCTGCATTAGTAGTCTATAAACTACAAAGCCAACTACCCATACAAGTAGGTTAACGATAGAAACTTGTTTATTACTTCTATCTTCTTTTAAGATAAAGAAATCGGCAATTTGAATTGCAATCATAGGTGCAAATACAGAACCGATTAAATATAGGAAATCTGTAATATCATCCATTGGGAAAATAATTGCACCGATTGTACCTATAACGGTAACTGCAACTGCCATATACTTACCCTTTAGCTTTGAGAAAATTGACTCAGCTGAAATACCGGCAGAATAAGCGTCTAGGAAAGTAGTTGTAACTGTTGAGAAGATAATGATTAGTAGACCTGCAATACCAAGACCTGCTTTAATCATAATCTGAGCAATATCACTTTCACCTGTAAAGATAGCTGCACTCATACCGATTACATACATCCAACAACTGATGATACCATATGTAATAGCACTTACTGCTGTAGCCTTAACAGGCTTTTCAGCTTCTCTTGTATAGTCAGAGATTAGTGGTAACCAAGATAGTGGCATTGCAACAGAAAGTTCAACTGCTGCACCAAATGTCATTTCGTCACTGATTGTTGAAGTAAATGTACCGTCGTTAAAAATAACAAAGCAAAGAATAATTGTTAGGATAAACAGTGCTGACATAGCAACTGTATTTACCTTACCTAAATTCTTGATACCAATTAAAATCCATAGCACAATTAATGCACCGATAACTAAGCACCATACCCATCTGCCTGTATTGAAAATACTTGTAGCAGAAATTGCTCCGTCATAAATCATAATAGCTGTCCAACCAACAAGCTGAAGAACATTTAGTACTGAGAAAAGCAAGCCACCCTTTGAGCCAAAGCTCTGCTTAACTGTTTCCATTGAGCTTTTTCTTACTTTACCACCGATTAAACCTGCAAAGAACAACATTAAACATCCAATGATATGTCCGATAATGATTGCCCAAATGCCTTTTTGAAAACCCAGTGGTGCAAAATATGTTCCTGTTAGAATTTCTGCCAATGAAACACCTGCACCAAACCAGATTAACCCATTTTCAAATAAACTTGTACCCTTTTTATTCATCTTTATTCTCCTTCTCTAAAACATAATCACTTGAAATATCAAATCCATGGTTCATAGGTCCACTACCCTTTCCAAGGTCAAGCATTGCACCTAATGCACCTGAAATATATTCCTTTGAACGAGAAACTGATGTGTCAAGGTCATAACCCTTAGCTAGGTTTGAGGCAATAGCACTTGAAAGTGTGCAACCTGTACCGTGAGTATTAGGGTTATCAATTCTTTTACCGTAGAACCACTTGTAACTGCCATTTCTATATAGCAAGTCATTTGCATCATTTACTTTGTGTCCACCTTTTAGTAGGACAGCACAGTTGTACTTTTCGCTAATAATTTTAGAAGCCTCAATCATCTCATCCTCATTAGTGATTTTCATATCAGAGATAACCTCTGCCTCAGGGATATTTGGAGTAAGTACAGTAGCTAAAGAAAACAAATTGTTCTTTAGAGTTTCAATAGCATCATCACTAATTAGCTTTGAACCACTTGTTGCCACCATTACCGGGTCAACAACAATGTTCTTGGCTTTGTAGAAAGTTAGCTTTTCGGCAATTTTCTTAATAAGTGCTGATGAAGAAACCATACCTATCTTTACTGCATCCGGATAAATATCTGTAAAGACTGCGTCAAGTTCTTTACCCAAAAATTCATCATCCACATCCATAATACCTGTTACGCCTAAAGTATTCTGTGCAGTTAAAGCAGTGATTGCACAAGTGGCAAAAACTCCATTTGTAATCATTGTTTTAATATCTGCTTGGATACCGGCGCCTCCACCGGAGTCACTACCGGCGATTGTTAATGCTGTTCTCATAATAATCTCCTTTTTCGCATTAATTATTTATAGTGACAGAAGGTGGTGCCCCCAATCTGCCACTTTACTAAAGTCTTGTATGTAATATTTTACAAGGCTTTGTATACTATTTTTATTTTTCATTTCAGCAGGGTCATATACTCCTACTACTTTGAAGTTTGCTTTTTCTGCCGTTTTGATGGCAAATAATGCATCTTCAAATACCAAAGTTTCTTCCGGTTTTGTACCTAAAATTTCTGCACATTTTAGATAAATATCAGGATAAGACTTACTCTTGCCTACTGTTTCACAAGTTAGAATATCTATGAAGAAATTACGAATCTTTAGCCTTTTAAAGGCTTTATCAATCTGGTTATAGTCACTGGAAGTGGCAACAATCATTTTAATATTATTCTTTCTAAGAAATTTAAGTAAATTAACTACTCCATTCTTAGTTTGTACTTCATGAAGATAAAAGTCATTTATTATAGAAAGCACACCTTCAATTATTTCTTCTACAGAATTATCAAGGTAGTAATTGTCTATCATATACTTTGCTCCCTCAGTTAAACTCATAGAGTAAAGTATCTTCCCTAAACCTTCCTTTGGAATCTTGTTCTTTTTTCTAAGATAGATTGCACCTACATCATTCCATATACCCATAGAATTCAATATAGTGCCATCTACATCAAATATTGCTCCCTTAATCATTGTTTACTTTTTTTAAAGTTTCTGCTTTTAATTCTTTTGTAGCATTTTCAATATCTTTTTGAGCGAAAATTGCACTGATAACTGCAATACCAACTATACCTCTACCGGCAAGTTCTTTTACATTATCGTGAGTAATACCACCGATTGCAATTACAGGAATTGAAACTGCTTTACAAATTCTTTCAAGTTCATCGTGAGAAACTTCCTTAGCGTCATCCTTTGAACCTGTTTTAAAAACTGCACCAACGCCTAGGTAGTCAGCACCATGCTTTTCAGCAAGTAGTGCTTGTTCTACTGTTTGAGCTGATACACCGATGATTTTGTCATCACCCAGAATTTCTCTTACATTCTGTGCTTCCATATCACTTTGACCAACATGAACACCATCAGCATTAATTTTCTTTGCAATTTCTACATTGTCATTAATTACAAATGGTACATTGTATTCTTTGCAAAGTTTCTGAATTTCCTTTGCTTCTTCTAGGAAAGAACCTTCATCAAGATTCTTTTCTCTTAGCTGAATAAATGTTGCTCCACCTTTAAGAGCCTTTTCTACTTGGCTATAAAGAGTTTCACCATTTAACCAATGTCTATCGGTTACTGCATATAGAAGTAAATCTTTCTTATCGCAATTCATACTTTGCTCCCTTATTTAATGTTTCACCATCCATATTATAGATAGCATCAATAATTCTGTTACGGTATGTTGAGTTACCGTCACCCTCAACCATTCTTGTTTTTGCAATTTCACCTGCAAGACCCATTGTACAAACTGCTGATGCTACTGCTTCAAGTACATTGTCAGGATTAGCTACAATAAATGCAGTTGTCATACCTGAAAGCTGACAGCCTGTACCTGTGATTTTGCTCATATCAGCCTCACCGTTACGGATTACATAGCACTTTTCACCGTCACTGACAAGGTCAATAGCACCTGTAATTGCTACTACTGAGTTGATGCTCTTTGCAAAATTATTTACAAACTTTACTGATGAATCAAGGTTATCTTCTGTAACAGTATCTGCCACATTAGCATCAACACCCTTAGTTGTGCCACTACCTAAGGCAAGAGTTTTGATTTCTGAAATGTTACCACGAACAACTTCAAACTTAATTTCTTTCATTAGCTTAACTGCAGTATTTGTACGAAGTGCAGATGCACCGGCACCTACCGGATCAAGAAGAACCTTGTGGTTAAGTTCATTTGCCTTTTTACCGGCAATAAACATACCCTCAATTGAACGCTTATTAAGTGTGCCGATATTAATATTTAGACCACCACAGATTGATGTAATATCTGCTACATCATCAGGTTCATCAGACATAATTGGACTGCCACCACAAGCAAGAAGTACATTTGCAACATCATTTACTGTTACATAGTTAGTAATGTTGTGTACAAGTGGAACACTTTTTCTAACATTATCAAGGCAATTACCTAACATAATTGTTACCTCCAAACATATAAATTAAAATATTTTACATACAAAAACGGGCATACCAAAGGCATACCCGTCAAATAAGTCAATTATTTCCCTACGCTGGCATTATCCAAATCAGGTACTAGGTCGAAGTTGTCAACTTCCTCTCAGATTGCTAATTTGCAAACTCCCTATCTATTAATATACTACTAAATGTAGAATTTTGTCAACTGTAAAATAAAGAAACATACCCCAATACTAATTAAGGTATGTTTCTATAAATCACTTAAAATTTTACTTTACTTTAACTTTTAGTCTTAGCACATTTACACCGTTAACTCTAATCTTTAGAGTAGTTGTGCCTTTCTTTAGTGCTTTAACCTTAATAGAAGTTGTGTTAGCCTTTGAAACAATCTTTGTAACCTTAGTGTTGTAATACTTATTGTTTATATTTGCAACTTTACCTGTTAATTTTACTGTAGCAGCTTTGCCTTTCTTCAAGTTCAAAGTAGTTCTGCTTAGTTTAGGTGAAGTAGTAACTGTTACATGGCAATAAAGTTTCTTGCCATTTGTAAGTGTTGCAGTAATTTAACAAATAATTTCAATTTTACTACCTTTATTAGGGGTTTTGGTAACAACAATCTGTTTATCAATTCTATCCTTTAGTTCTGTTACATGGGAAATAATACCTACAAGTCGGTTACTGCTGGAAAGTTTAATAAGTACATTCATTGCTTGTCTTAATGATTCATCATCAAGTGAACCAAAGCCTTCATCAACAAACATTGTGTCTATCTTGATACCACCGGCTGAGGACTGAATTTCATCAGAAAGACCCAAAGCTAATGAAAGTGCTGCCTTAAAGGACTCACCACCGGAAAGTGAACTAATTGCTCTTTCACTGCCACAATGATGGTCATATACATTAAGGTCAAGTCCGAATTTTGTTCTGCCATCACTTGACTCTGTCTGACGAACCAACTCATACTGACCACTTGTCATTTCCATCAATCGCTTATTTGCTTTAGCAAGAATACGGTCAAAGTAATTTAACTGTACAAATGTTTCAAGCTCCATCTTGTTAACACCGATACCACCATTGGCTGTACTTGCAAGTGGTGAAATCAGCCTAAATTCTCTTTCGGCTTTGATAAGATTTTCATTTTCTCTCTTTACATTAGCCAAAACATTTGTGTTAGCAGAATATCTATAATTAATGGCTTTAGTTTCATTAGATAAATCACTGATAGCCTTTTCAGTTTCATCTCTCTTGATTTTAACCTTATCTATATCCTGTACCTTATCTATCTTTTCAAGCTGACCTTTTAATGCTTTGATTGATGCATCGGTTGCTGAAATCGATTTTTCATACTGATTATATTTTTCTAATACAGAATTATAATCAGCCTTTTCAGCATTTATAACTGCATTAATACTGTTAATCTTCTTAACTGCTTCACTTTCACTACCAAACTGTAATTCTTTCTTTAGAGAATTATACCGCTCTTCATAAGAAGTAATATCAGCTTCACAAGACGCTACTGCCATCTTTACTACGGTAATTCGCTTATTCAGTTCATTGATTTCATTATTCTTTTCAGGAATGATTCTTTCAAGTTCCTGCTTTCTGTTACTCTTTATTTGTAATGCTTTTAAGGTTTTGTCTAGCTTAACATAATTATCTGCTAAATCAGAAACCTCTTTCTTAATAATTTCAAGGGCATCAAGCAACTTGTAATCACCTAATATTTCTTGAACCTTTGTTTCAAGGGCATTTGCCTTTTCCTTTAATTCACCATGTTTGCTAAAAACATTTTTTCTTTCAGTATCAATAACTTTTTGATACCTTTCGTAATTGTTCTTTGCTGACTCAACCATTTCTTTAGTTGGTGCATTAGGCAACTTAACTGCTTTATGAGGATGGACTGTTGAACCACATACAGGACAAGGCTTATTTTCTTCCAAACTATCAGCCAAAACACCGGCTTGGTCATTAAGATAGGCTATACTTAAATTGTCGTATTCATCCTTGTAACCATTGGCAACCTTCAACTTATTTTCAAAATCAGTTTTGACAGTAATGTATTTTTCTTGAAGTTTTTGTAGGTTTTTAATTTCCTCTTCTATACCTCTAAGTACATTACCTTTTTCCTCAATGCTTTCCTTTTGATTAGAAATTTTCTCTATCTCAACTTGAACATTACCCATTGTTTCAAGTTCCTTAGAATTCTTTTCAACCTCTAGGGAAAGGCTTTCAGCTTTATCTGATAATTCTTTTACAGAATTTTCATTCTTCTTTTTCTCAATGCTTTTATTCTGTAACTGACTGCTTAGAGAGTCAAGTCCCTTATACTTAGGCAAGGTATTTTGGATTTTGCCAATCTCTTGTCCAAGTTCAGTCCATCGCTTTTCTTTGTTCTTTTCCAGTAGTTCAGCTTTTGAACTTTTCAAACTAGTATTTAGATTAGCTAAGTTTTCGGAATTAGTTTTAATCTTATGAGATAATTCTACATAAGAATTATAATTTTCAATACTTTTATCCAGAGAAGTCTTTTGGCTTTCTAATTTCTCTTTCTTTTCTTCTAATGCTTTTAATTCTTTTTCATCATTAGAAATAAGGTTAGTTAGAAAGTTCTCAATCTCTTCTATATTTGGAACTACACTTTTTGCCTTTTCAATCAAGGCAATATTTTCCTCTGTTTCTTCACAAATTGTACCGTCAATATACTGCTGTACGCTTAACCTCTCTTGTTTCAATTTACTGTCCACAATACTCTTTTGGGCAGATAAGGCTCTTTGTAAGGTTTCATATTTTTCTGTTTTGAAAATATGTCTAAAAATCTTCTGCTTTTCAGTTGTACCGGAAGTAAGTAACTTTTTGAATTCACCTTGAGCCAACATAACAATCTGTGAAAACTGATTTTTATCTAAACCGATAATTTCTTTTATCTTGGTATCAACTGCATTTTTGGAAGAAACCACACTACCATCGGGATAAACAAGCTCAGCATTAGTAGGTTCTTTTACAAAGCCATCTCCCCTTTTCTTAGGACGCAAATACTCAGGGTTTCTCTTAATTTGATAAACCTTACCACCATATTCAAATTTCAGTTGAACCTCTGTTTTAGTTTCAGGGTCGGCATACTTTGACCTTAGGGTTTTATTTTCACGACCATCTGTACTGGCATCTCCATAAAGGGCAAAATGAATAGCATCAAAGATTGTGGTTTTACCTGCACCTGTGTCACCTGTAATTAGGTAAAGTCCACTTTTGCCTAGGCTTTCCATATCAATAGTAACTGTATCTGCATAGGACTCAAAGGCTGATATTGTAATACTTAATGGTCGCATTAGTTTTCCTCCCAAATCTTATCAATTAAGTTTCTCATAATTTCTTCTTGTTCTTCACTCATATCTTGATTATTCTGTTGTTTAAAAAGATCGGCAAAAAGTTCAAAGGGACTTTTACTTTCAATATTTTCTATAGCATCAACAGTACCACTACCTCTTGTTCGTAGGTTATCATAATCAAGTTTCATAATATTGGGATAAATAGACCTTAGCTTACCGATTGCATCAGGAATATCCTCCTCATCAGTTAAAGTGATATGTAGGTAGTCCTCTGTGTTTGTACTTTCATAATTACTTTTTAGAGTTAGTTCATAATAAGTACCACGAATTTCTCTCATATCTCTCAATGGTGTTAGTGGGATTTTGGAATACTCTATATTTCCCTTATCATTAAAATCCAGGATAGTAACTGACTTAATATTCTTAGCCTCTGAGAAAGAATACTTTAGTGGTGTGCCACAATATCTAATGTTATCTTTACCTACAGTTTGTTCTCTGTGGATATGACCAAGTGCCACATAGTCAAAGCCATCAAATACTTCACCACTAACATTGTCAGTACCACCTACCATAATATCCTCAGACTCAGAAAGTTCAGCACCTGTAACAAACTGATGAGTAACAAGAATATTTCTCTCACTAAAATCTACATTCATATTGTCAATTGCAACTTTTACTGCATCGGTATAATTTTCAATATTTTCATCAGGGAAATATCTTCTAATATCAGCCGGTCTAACAAATGGCAATAGATAAAAGTTAACTTCTCCATAATCATCATTTAATGTAATAGGCTTAACATTACCATCATAAACAGGTGAAAGAAAAATTTTATTTTCCGTCATCATTCTGCCACCATATGATATGCGTTCAGGACTGTCGTGGTTGCCACTAATAACAAATACATTTACATTTCTACCGGACAACTGATATAAGAATTCATCAAAAAGTTCTAATGCCTCATTAGGTGGTAGTGACCTATCATATACATCTCCTGCAATAATGACAGTTTCTACCTTTTCATTATCTATTATCCGTAAAATTTCTTTTAGAATATATATTTGGTCTTGTAGCATTGAATATTCATTTACTTTCTTACCAATATGTAAGTCGCTTAGGTGCATTATTTTCATAGAACTTCTCCTTTAAATAATTTTCACTTTATAATCATTGTATCATTTATTTACCGAAAAGTGTTGTGATTTGCAAGACTTTTTATAAATTATATTAAAATTATTAATGTTCATACGGTATATTATCTCTGTATCTTATTTCTTTTAATGCTTTCATCATTTCTTTTTCATCTAGATTTTGATTAACTAAATCTAATATTTCATTTATTCTTTTTTCAGAAGATAACAAACCATCTGCTAGCTCATACATTAATTTTTATCCGAACCAACCATAGCAATTCACTCTTTCTAATCTATATAAATATAATACCACATTCTCTGTACCAAAAATGGGACTTATCTTCCATATTAATAATTTAAATAAGAATAAATAAAATTATATACTTTTTGCACAAAAATATTGATTTTATATATTGTTTTATAGTATAATTATTTTATAATTAGTTTGGAGGAGATGGAATGAAAAAGCACACAATAGCTAATAATTTTCTGTACTACTTATTTTGTGGATTTAGTGGTGCAGTAGTTTCTCTTATAGTATGGTTATTTTTAAAGTTAATGAACTACGGTATTCATTTACTATGGAATGTTGTACCTAGCAATATTGACTTTAAGTTTTACACAATTATTGTTTGTACAGTAGGTGGTATAGTTCTTGGAATATGGCAAAAATACACTAACGCTATACCTGATGAACTTGATGAAGTTATGAAGAAAGTTAAGAAAGACAAATTCTATCCTTACAACAGAGTTCTTTTCCTATGTATTTCTGCTTTATTGCCTTTAGTCTTTGGTGGCAGTATTGGTCCTGAAGCCGGTCTTACCGGTGTTATTGTGGGTCTTTGTTACTGGGCAGGTAGTCATATGAAAGATGCAAAAAGCAAAATTCCCGAACTTATGGAAGTTGGAATCAGTGCTACCCTTAGTGCAGTTTTTTACGCACCTTTATTTGGTCTTGCATCTGTCAGTGAAGAAAGACTTGACAGCAAAGACAAGCCTGACCTTGTACGGTCAACAAAAATCATTTCAAATATTGTTGCAGTACTTTTTGCCGGTGGTACTTTACTAGCACTAAACTCAATATTCGGTGGTGGTATGGGATTGCCTAAACTTGGTGGTGAAAGTATCTCTACTGCTGAATATTTACTTGCAATACCTCTCTCTATCATTGGGGTAATTTGTGGCTTTATATTTGTAATGGCTGAAAAGTTCAGTGAAAAAATTTTCAAAGTAATTCAAGGTAAGTGTGGCATTATAGTCAGCTCAACTCTCGGTGGTATTATCCTAGGTGTTGTTGGTACATATTTTCCTTTATCAATGTTTTCAGGTGAAGAAAGTATCAATGTACTTAAAGACGGCTATATAAAATTTGCACCTTGGGTACTTATTGGTAGTGGACTGTTAAAATTATTTTTAACTAACATTTGCATAAAATCAGGTTGGAAAGGTGGTCACTTCTTCCCTGTAATTTTCTGTGGTGTTAGTATTGGCTTTGGTATCGGTATGCTAACAGGTCTTGATGTTGCATTTTGTTCAGCTGTTGTTACTGCCGGTTTACTGGGTGTAACAATGAAAAAGCCTTTGGCAGTTACAATGCTGCTGTTACTTTGTTTTGATGTTAATGTTATCCCTTGGGTATTACTTTCTGCTTTTATCGGTAGTGTAGTTCCTACAAAAATTTTCAAACTAAATAAGACTGATAAATAAGCATAATACCCTTATTACTTCTACCGTAATAAGGGTATATTTATTTTAAACTTTTATGATACTATTTTTAAATTATATTTAATTGAACGCAAAAATTTCATATGATAAAATATAATAAATAATAATATACATTATAGAAAAGGAGATTTAAAATGAAACATAGTAAAAAGTTACTGTCAATATTACTGGCAATAACTGCAACTTTATCTTCATTACCTTTTACTGCTATATCGGCAAATATGGCTACAGTTGATACTGAAAAGGTTTCTACTATAAAAAGCAAATTAAATGATGATGGCAGTATCAGTTACATAAAGGATAACGGTAAAGAAGTATCTGTTGAGTCACTTAATGATACAAAAAGTACAAAAGCTACTTATCCAAAAAAGTATGACTTAAGAGATTATAAAAGAGTTACTAAAGTAAAGGATCAAGGTGATGATGGTTACTGCTGGTCATTTGGTTCTGCTGCATCTATTGAATCTAACATTCTGTCAAACCCTAGCCTATCAAAAAAGATTGGTGACAATCCATCAGAAAAGCTTGACATTGCACAAACTGCAACACCTTATTACATTATGACAAATACTGATGATGAAAATTCACCTTTTTATAATGACTATTTTTATGATGAGTACAAAGGTTCATATGGTGGTTGGCCTGTTTATGTTGCACAAGGACTAAACTGTGGTTTCGGTACTTATCCTGAAACATTGATGCCTTATGAAAATTCACTTCTTGGATATTCCGATACACTTAAATATTATTCTGATTATCACCTAAAAGAATATAATCAGCTTAGCAATGATGCTAATACATTAAAAGACAACATTATAAATAACGGTGCTATCGGAGTATATTATTACAATTTATCTCGTTGTTACTCTAAAGATACATTTTCTTATTGTGATAGCAAAGAAGAAATCGAAAAAGGCTATGAACAACCTCATGTTGTAGCAATTGTTGGTTGGAACGATAATTATAGTCGTGACAAGTTTGACGGTACAGTAAAGCCTAGGAACAACGGTGCTTGGCTTTGCAAAAACAGTTGGGGTACTGACAATCAAGACAAAGGATATTTTTGGCTATCATATGAATGTGCAGACACTCAATTCTTTCAATTTATAATGCAAGACAACTCAGCCTATGACAATGAATATCAGTTAGGTTACTACTATGGAGCTGCAGTAAATGTTGATAAGTCAGCAAATATATTTACTGCTAAAAGTGATGAAGAAATCACTCAGGTTAGCTTTGGCACAAGTAGTTCATACACTTACGATATTTCTGTTTACAAGCTAAACAAAAATTACAAGTCACCTACTGACGGTACAGTAATTGCTAAAACAAGTGGTAAAGCTGACAACATTGGTATTCACTACATTGACCTACCTAGTGGTGTAAAGGTAAATGCAGGTGATAAATTTTCTGTTGTAGTCAGTAGCAAAGGTAAATATTATATTACTGTTGATGATATAAAAGATAAACCACATAGTAGAAAAAATTCTTACTACTATGTTGGCAACAAGTGGGTTGACTCTACAACCACTTCACTTGGAATTTACTACTCTTCAATAAAAGCCTTTACTAAAAATCTTGATAATAATGCAAAGGTAAAGAATGAACTTTCAGAAACCATCAACAAGGCTGAGAATACAAAATATCCTGAAGAAGCTCTAAAGGAAGATGTTACTGCACTTAATACAGAAATTGAAAAGGGCAAGGAACTTTTAAGTAAAGAAAATGTATGTGCTTCTGACCTTAATAATTCTACTGCCTTAATTAACTACAGATTACAAAACTTAGCTAACAGTGTTTATCACATTAACAGTATAGATGACTACAACAAATTGACAAAAGGGCTTCGTTCAGGGAATATTTTACCTAGTAAAATTATTCTAAATACAGACCTTGACTTTGAAGGCAGCTATATTAAAGATTCTTTATCTAACTGCTTAGGTAACTTAACTGTTCAATTCATCGGTAATAATCATACAATCAAAAATGGTAAATTACCTGTATTTTCTGATATACAAAAAAATATGTATCAAAGTTTCTTCGGTAATTTAAAGTCTTCAAGTGTAACAGACCTACACTTTGAGAACATTGCTGCTGATGGTACAAATAGTGTTTCTATTGTTTCTAACTCAATTATCAACTCAAAGTTAGACAATGTAACAGTAAGTAACTGCAAAATCAATTTAGACAAAAATACAACTGAACAACATTCAGCAGGTATTGCATATTCCTTTATCTCATCTTCCCTAGTAAATTGTTCTGTAACCTATTGTGAATTTTATGGTTATAATGTATTTGAAACAGTTGACAGCAGTGATGATTGTATCTACTCAAACAACAATGCTTCTAACAACAAGATTGCATCTTACTATGAAATAGGTGTATATGACAATAATGCTGACAAACCAAAGGACATTTACATCAACTTTAGTTCTTTTTCAGAAAATTATGTTTGTGAAAAAACTACTGATAACAAAACAAGAATTAAGGTTTATGCTGATGATTTCACAATAAATGATGACGATTGTCCTAAGGCTTTAACTAAAGGTGATGACGGTTACTACTACATTAACATTGATGAAATCAGTGCTAGAACAGGTGTTAATGTAACAACTAACTACAGTAAAGAAGAGTCAGCATATCTATATAGGGTTGATTTAAAAACCAGACAGGCTACACTAAAACAAGTTAAGCTTAAAGACTCAACAATCAACTTTGCATTACCTGAAAATATTTGTGGTGAAAAAATTGTTGGTACTGAGGATGGAATTTTTGAAAATAGTGAATTCACATATGATATACAAAACCTTACAATTCCTGATAGCTACACATTCATAGGTAATGACTGTTTTGTGCAGTTAAGTAGTTTACAAACAGTAACAATAGGTAATGGTATTAAGGTTATACCTTACTCAGCTTTTTCTGACAAAGCTAATCTCCGTTCAGTAAAATTAGGTACAAGTGTTGAAGAAATCGGTGACTCTGCATTCTTAGGTGACTCAAACTTAAAGTCAATTATATTGCCAAATTCACTAAAGAAAATTGGTGAAAACGCATTCCAACAAACCGGTATCACAAACTATACATTAGGTGAAAATGTTACTAAGATTGGTATTGATTCAATAGGATATACTAACCTAAGTATTCCATGGGAAAATTACAGAACAGTAAGACTTCCTAAAGTAATCATCAATGGATATACTGATGCAGTAAAAAATTATGCTAAGAAAAACGGTTTTACTTTTAATGATTTAAGCAAAAATAAACCTATTACAACAAAATACAACTTTAACATTACTAATCCTAAGAGAGGTGATGTTAACCTTGACGGTTATATTAATGTTAAGGATTCATCACTGATTCAAAAGTATCTACTTAAGAAAGTTAAGCTAAATGATTTACAACTTTACAACTGTTCGGTAAAGGGTTGTGAAGAAACATTGACAGTTAAAAATGCAGTTGCAATTCAAAAGTATCTGGCTAAAAAGATTTCTACAATTACACCTTTTGAACCGGCAGGATAAAAGTTAACCCAACAACCTATACAAAAAAGTATAGGTTGTTTTTCTTTAGGAAAAAGTTATATTTCATTGACTAATAATTTTTCTGTTGATATAATTTTATTAGATAATGAGGTGGTTTTATGAAGAAAACTAGGTTACTGAAAATCGTTCTAAAAAGGACAGGTGCATTCAAACTACTATGTTCTTATATTGTAGTTTTTGTTGCAGTAAGCATTGGCATTATGATTGTTGAACCTAACATAAACAGACTTATTGACAGTCTATGGTATTCATTTAGTGTAGCAACAACTATTGGCTTTGGCGACATAACTGCAGTTACTTTAATAGGTAGAATTCTCTCAATTTTCCTTTCAATATGTTCAATACTGATTATTGCAGTAGTACCGGGTATTATCACCAGTTACTACATAGAAAGTACAAAATTAAGGGAAAAAGAAAGTAGTGCAAAGTTTCTTGATGACCTAGAAAGACTGTCTGAATTATCAAAGGAAGAACTTACTGCTCTATCTGAAAGAGTTAAAAATTTTAACAAGAAAAAGAAATAATATTCATATTAAGGAGAAAAGATATGAAAATTGTAATAGTAAACGGCAGTCCAAGAAAAGGCAACACCTACTCAGCTATTAACGCATTTGTTGAAGGTGCAAAGGATAACAACGACATTGAAGTTATCGACTCATACAAGCTAAAGATTAGTCCTTGTGTAGCTTGTGGTACTTGTGAATGTTACAAGGGTTGTGTAGCAAAAGATGACAGTAACCCTACTGTTGATAAATTAGTAAATGCTGATATGATAATATTTGCCACACCTGTATATTGGTGGGGAATTACTGCACAGATAAAGTTAGTAATTGACAAATGCTACTGCAAAGGTGCTTTGCTAAAGAATAAGAAAGTTGGAGTTATTGCAATCGGTGGTTCACCTACAACTAATGTTCAGTATGAACTGATTGAAAAGCAGTTTCAATGTATTGGTGATTACTTAGATTGGGATATTAAATTTCACAAATCTTTCTTTGCAAGTGAAAAAGATGACCTACTAAAAAATGAAAGTGCTATGAAAGAACTTAAAGCACTTGGTAAAGAAATTTAATTTTTTATTTATCCATATAAAAAGGAGCAACTGCTAAAGTTGCTCCTAATTTTTTACTGAGTAATGGGACTTGAACCCGTACATCACAAAAGCTAGGCTAATTTAGAATTAACCTAGCTTTATTTTATTATTTAGTTAAATATTCTAGCAATGCTTTACAACCATTATAAATATCATTGTAGCATTTTTCAAAATCTCCGGTATACCATGGGTCAGACACATCTCTGTCACTACCTGCATAACTCATTAGCTTGTGAATTTTATTATTCGGATCACCCTTTAAAATTCTGCTCATATTGCGTACATTGTTACTATCCATAGGAATTAACAAATCATATTTATCATAGTCGGATTTTTTAATCTGTACTGCCCTTTTTCCATTGCAATCAATGTTGTGTAAATTTAAAATTTCTTTTGCCGGTGGATATACAGGATTACCAACGCCATTCCATATTTCTTCTGTGCTGGTAGCTGACGAAGTAACAACAAAGTCACCTTCAAGACCTTTCTTCTTTATCATATCTTTAAATATAAACTCTGCCATTGGTGACCTGCAAATATTACCATGGCACACAAACATTATCTTTGTCATTATATTTTCCTTTCATTTTAGGTTTGACTATTTCTTTAATTGTACCACAAAAAGAAAGTTCTTGCTACAAAAAGCCTACTCAACAAAATGACTCTATATCAATAAATTATGAGTAATGCAATAAAATAAGTATAGGTAAAAATTATCCAAATTTCATAAATCAATTATTACAATTTAATTATGTAATACTTCAAATTGTTATTACCTATCCAAGTAACTTTATAACAATTATTGATTAGTATTTCTTCATTCTTCTTACCGGTAGGTTTTATTATTGTTCCTTGAATTAATTTCTGTCCTCTGAAAAATGAATATATACCATCTTGCTTATTGCCGGAATAAAATTTGTTGTCACTAACTAATGTTAAACAATAAGTGCCTTTGAAACCTCTTTCCCTGAGTTCTTCCATAAATTTTATATCTTTTACACAAGAAAACATTTGCTCCGGGTATTGACCGTTTTGAGGATATTTTAATTCTATGGCATACTTCTCACTTTCATTATATATAACAATATCCATCTCATGCTTTATTGTTTTAGTAATATTAAAAAATTTAGTGTTTCTTTCAAATTGTATTTTATAATTTGTTAGTTCATTACGAAGAAAAATCCCCAATTCGTGTTGTAAACTAAATTCATTATAAACTTCAATTTTTTCTTCTAATATAAGTTTCATAAAGCTATTCATAAGTGTTACTAAATTCATTTCTACACACCCCACACGATATTTTTATAGTTTAATTATTCCTAAAATTTATTTTAATTGTACCACAAAAAGAAAATTCTTGCTACAAAAAGCCTACTCAACAAAAGTTAAGTAGGCTTAGATTTAGGTATTAAGTTAAATTACTTCTGCACATATTCTTTGATTTGGTTATATGATAGGTTATTGTCACCACCATAAGTTTAGAAGATTGGCAGGCTCTATTTTTCTTACCCCAACATTTATTATAGAGCCATTATGGTTTATGGGTGACATACTTTCTTCTTTCACTACTGCCTACCTCGCTTATTAAGCACAAATACGAAAGGATAGAGGCATCTACGCCCTCCCTAAAAACAATTTATAGAATTGTTTTCTTAACTCCAAGTACAACATGGTCGTTTAGCGTTGTGCATAAATGCACTTCCTCAAACTCCCTGTTGTAGCTCTTCCTCGAACTCCTTTCTTCTGCCACCGGCAGCAGTCGTTCTCGTCACACTTTCAAGTCCTGTCACCCTATGGCTTGTTGTATAAAGAAAAAGAGAAGTACTAGTGTACTTCTCATTATGGTTATGGGTGACATACTTTCTTCTTTCACTACTGTCTACCTCGCTTATTAAGCACAAATACGAAAGGATAGAGGCATCTACGCCCTCCCTAAAAACAGTCCACCGGACTGTTTTCTTAACGGTCACCTTCAAGTCCTGTCACCGCTTTGCTGGTATAATAAAAATAGACAACACTAACGTGTTGTCTATTTTTATGGTGCGGGTGACAGGACTTGAACCTGCACGTCGGTGAACACTAGAACCTAAATCTAGCGCGTCTGCCAATTCCGCCACACCCGCAAATATTAACTTATTTAGTCGCTATCTCTCAACGACAAGATAGATTGTAACACACATATTGCACTATGTCAATACTTTTTTATAACTTTTTATTATTTTCTACACATACTATTTAATTCAAAACAAATATAAAAATATTTACTTTTAACAGTACAAATCTATTCACTTTTAAACTACTATTAGTTATAATATAAGTGAAGTTTACATAAATATTTTTAAATACTTTTCATACCAATATAATCCAAACTTCTTATTTAACTTAGATTTAACATTACTACTCTTTTTATTTAACCTATCGGTGCTATAATATTAATAGAAAAGAACGGAGATGATATATATGATTTATTTCATAGAGGATGACCGTAGTATAAATGAAGCTGTATTTTATTCATTGAAGAATAGTGGCTTTGAAGTTAAAGGCTTTGAAAGGCCATCAGAATTTTGGAAAGCTATGAAAGAAGAAACACCTGACCTTATTCTGCTAGACATTATGCTACCGGAAGAGGATGGTTTACAGATACTCCGAAAATTAAGAAACAGCAAAGAAACATCAGACCTACCTATCATTATGGTAACTGCTAAAGATGCTGAATATGACAAGGTTATAGGACTAGATAGTGGTGCTGATGATTATATGACAAAACCATTTAGTATGCTAGAACTTGTTTCAAGAATTAGAGCATTACTAAGAAGAACATCTAATCACAAAGATGATGGTGAAATCACGGTAGGCCAACTAACAGTAAATCCCGAAAAACACATTGTTACTGCAAATGGTAAAAATGTTTTGCTTACATACAAGGAGTATCACCTACTTCTACTGTTAATGCAAAACAAAGGTGTTGTTTTCTCCAGAGAAAAGTTGCTTAACAAAATCTGGGGTTATGACTTTGATGGTGAAAACAGAACTGTAGATGTACACATTCGAACCCTTAGAACTAAGCTTGGTGAATGTGGCAATATGATTGAAACTATCAGAGGTTTTGGATATAAGATTGGTGAATAAAATGACAATGACAAAGAAAATATTTAAAAACATTTTTTTAGCTTGTTTTTCTATGCTTGTTGTTACAATCGTTATTGTCTTTGGTGTTATGTACAACTACCATGGAAAACAAATAATGAATGAACTTCATTCTGAAATTAACATAATTTCTGTTGGTGTTGAAGATGGTGGTACAAAATATCTCGACACATTAAGCAAATCAGAAAAAGCCCGAATCACTTGGGTTAACAAGGATGGTTCTATTAAGTACGATTCTAATGTTTCTAAAAGTAAAATGGAAAACCACCTTAACCGTAAAGAAATTAAGGATGCAATGAAAAACGGTACCGGTGAAGATGTAAGAATGTCTGACACTTTATCCGAAAGGACTATATACTGTGCAAAGTTACTTTCTGATGGTTCGGTAATTCGTATTTCCACCAACCAATATACTGTTTGGATTTTATTACTTAATATGTGGCAACCACTTGCAATTGTTGTGATAATTGCACTTGTACTTTCATATATAATAGCTTACCTATCTTCAAAAAAGATTGTTATGCCTATTAATGACCTTGACCTGGAAAATATTGAGGCAGTTACAACATATGAAGAAATTGAGCCACTTGTACACAAAATCAGCCACCAAAACAGAGTTATTCGTGACCAAATCAAAGAGTTAAAGAGAACTCAAGCTGAATTTAATGTTATCACAAGCAATATGAAAGAAGGACTTTTGGTTCTTGATTTACAGGGCAAAATTCTTTCATATAATAAGAGTGTGAAAAAGTTACTTAATATTTCATCACTAAATGATGAATATTTGGAAGACCTAAGTATTGATGATGAATTTAAAACTAACATTAACAATGCTATTCATGGAACTCATATATCAGATACTTTTGAATATGGTGACAGATACTTAAGTCTATACTGCAATCCTGTTGAGGTTGACGGCAAAATTAAAGGTGCTGTAGCAGTTATCCTTGATGTTACAGAAAAGCATCAGAGAGAATTATTAAGAAGAGAATTCAGTGCTAATGTTAGCCATGAACTAAAAACTCCACTAACTGCAATTTTAGCATCTGCTGAAATTATCGGAATGGATGCAACTCCTAAAGAAACAGTAACTCACTTTGCACACAACATTACTAAAGAAGCTAACAGACTTATCACTTTGGTTAATGATATTATAAAGTTGTCTAAGTTAGATGACAAGTCATACGAACCTGAAGATAAGGAAGTTGACATTTATGAAATTGCAAAGAATGTTGAGGACACTCTATCTCCTATTGCAGACAACTGTGGTGTTAAATTAACATTATACGGTGAGAAAACAATAGTACATGGTGTACCAACACTACTAAGTGAAATTGTTTATAACCTAGTTGACAATGCTATTAAATACAACAAGCCTAACGGCTCGGTAACAATTACTGTTGCACCGGTAAACGGTAAAGCCACACTGATTGTTGAGGACACAGGTATTGGTATCAGCAAAGAAGACCAAAGCAGAATTTTTGAAAGATTCTACAGAGTTGACAAAAGCCACAGTAAAGAAGTCGGTGGTACAGGTCTTGGACTTTCAATTGTTAAGCATGGTGTTGAACATCACAACGGTAAAATGAAAGTTGAAAGTGAACTTGGCAAAGGTACTAAGATTACAATTAAATTTTAACTTTTACTTTTTATTTTGTACTTCAAATAACGGTTTATAGCCTTAATTTATAATAAGCTATTCTATATTTAACCTAAAAAGGTGTAGTAGAAAATTCTACTACACCTTTTTTCTCTGTTCATATATATTATAGTAATACAAATTTAGGTTTGTGGGGATGTTTAAATATGAAAAGTGTAAACTATGTCCTTGTATAAACTGTAAACTATGTGATTGTACAATTCAAAATACAACGATATTTTGTAGCATAAACAATAGTAATTTATATATCGTATTGTGGCTCACCGGTGTAGGGGCGAACATCGTTCGCCCGTTAAAAAGTGTGATACCTATGGGATTATTGTCCTGTTTACAGACTATAAATTATAATTTACTACACAAGACAAAGTACCTATAAAGAGGTTAATTTGCTCGGTCCAACGATGTTGGGCCCTACACCTGTAACTCATAATTTTCTTATACTTTGTAGTTAGAAATAGAGGAAAGTTTCAGCCATGATGATATTTTAAACAAGTTTAAAATATCAACCACTCCTTTCGTCACCATTCGGTGACACTTCCCTCAGCGAGGGAAGCAAAATAATTTGTACAAATATAAAATTAGTACGCAATTTTTAAATAGTACAGACTTTATAAATTGATACAATTTATAGTAAAAACAAAGGCTCCCTCAGACGAGGGAGCTGTCGATTGTAAATTGACGGAACGGCAATTTACAATCGACTGAAGGAGGGAAAAACTATAAATTAGATGAATTAATCGGTTATTATCTAATTTATCTACATTACATAATCAACCCCACAAACCCAAATTTATCTAACTAAACTTACACATAAGCAAAATAAAAAACATATAAATTATATTAAACCGGATATATAATAAAAGATTTATCTTTACAATTTAAATAGAATAAAAACTTATATAAAACAACAACAGCACAACTTTCGTTGTGCTGCTGCTGTGTATTTTTGATAGTGAGGTATAGAAAAAATACTACATTCATCAAAAAAACATTAACATTTAACATTTTCACTTGAGGGGGAGTCAGGAATCCCACAAGTAGTTATATTATAATCCTATTTTTTTAATAAGTCAACTACCAGAGACTATTATATAGGAAATTCACTATATTAAATTGCTATAACAAAAAAGGCTTTCACTACAATGTAATGAAAGCCATAATTTATATATTTAGAAATTAATCTTTCTTGCCAAACTTACGGAAACGAGCATATCTTGTATCAATAAGTTTATCTGTGTCAACAGCCATATTTTTCTCAAATGTTCTGGCAACCAGCATTTTTAGTCCCTCAAACATTTTTCTATCATCACTATCAACAGGTTCACGAATAATTCTTTCAATAACACCAAGGTCAAACAAATCGTGGGAAGTTAACTTTAAGCAGTTAGAAGCCTCAGGTGCTTTTGAACTATCTTTCCATAGAATTGATGCACAACCCTCAGGTGAAATTACTGAATAAATACTATCTTCAAGCATCCAAACTTCATCAGCAACTGCCAGTGCCAAAGCACCACCTGAACCACCCTCACCGATAATAATGGAAAGCACAGGTGTCTTTAATGTCATCATTTCCATAAGGTTCTCAGCAATAGCAAGACCTTGACCTCTTTCCTCAGCACCGATACCGGGATAAGCACCACTGGTATCAACTAAGCAAAATACAGGTCTGTGGAACTTTTCAGCCTGTTTCATAAGTCTTAATGCTTTTCTGTAACCCTCTGGGTTAGCAGAACCAAAGTTACGGTTCATTCTTTCCTTAGTATTTCTACCTTTTTCAATACCGATAACTGTGATAGGTTGGTCATAAAGCATTGCTAAACCACCAACAATAGCCTTATCATCACCAAATCTTCTGTCACCATGCATTTCAATAAATGATGAACCGAACATTTTGTTAATATAATCAACGGCAGTTAATCTCTTAGAGTCTCTGGCTGCCATTACCTTATCATAAGCATTCATTATTCTTGAACCTCCTTGTTAGGATTGTGAATAGAAAGAAGATAAGCAAGAGTTTTCTTCATATCTTTTCTCTGTACAACAGAATCTACAAAACCTTTTTCAAGTAAGAATTCTGATCTTTGGAAACCCTTAGGAAGTTTAGTGTGGGTTGTTTGTTCAACAACTCTCTGTCCTGCAAATCCAACAAGAGCCTTTGGCTCAGCAAGGATAATGTCACCCTCCATAGCAAATGAAGCAGTAACACCACCTGTTGTTGGGTCAGTTAGAACAGTAATATATAGAAGCCCTGCATCACTGTGACGCTTTACTGCACCGGAAGTCTTTGCCATCTGCATTAGCGACAACACACCTTCCTGCATTCTTGCACCACCTGAAACTGTGAAAATAACAATAGGTAGTCTATTGTCTGTAGCATACTCAATAGCTCTTGTAATCTTTTCACCGGTAACAGTACCCATAGAACCCATCATAAAGTCTGATGACATAACACAAATTGCAGTATCATTGCCACCGATTTTACAAGTACCTGTGATTACATTTTCTTTTTCATTACTTTTTTCTTTAGCAATTCTTAGTTTTTCTTTGTAGTTAGGAAAATTAAGAATATCTGTACTTTCCATATCCTTATCCATTTCAACGAAAGTACCCTTGTCGGCAACAATCTTAATTCTTTCCCTAGCAGTCATTCTAAAGTGATGATTACATTTACTGCAAACACTAAGGTTTTCTTTCAAATCACTTGCCAAAAGCATATTGTTACAAGCAGGACACTTTACCCACATTGAATCAGGAACAAATGGCACTGAGTTATTTGATTGGTTAGAACCCTCAAGTTCATTCTTTGGTTTTAAAAAAGTAAATAAATCCAACATAATCACCCATTTCGTAAATTATTCGTAAAAACTATATAAGCACATTATAACACGATTTTCACTTTGATACAATTACTTTTTTCTTCTCTTCTCAAATTCTTCAATAAAATCAGTTGTATAAGAACCATCAATAAATTCTTTAGCAGAAAGAATTTCAATCTGTAGGTTTCTGTTGTGGTCAATACCACTGATTGAAAGTTCAGAAAGTGCCATCTTCATCTTTCTGATAGCAAGATCACGAGTTCTGCCTTGAACAATAACCTTACCTACCATACTGTCATAGAATGGTGGAATAACATAATCCTGATAAATAGCAGTATCAAAACGAACAAATGAACCACCCGGAATATGTAGCTTTGTAATCTTACCACAAGATGGACGGAAGTCCTTGTCAGGATTTTCTGCATTAATTCTACATTCAATGGCGTGACCATGGAAGAAAATCTGGTCCTGAGTTTTATCAAGCCTACAACCGGCAGCAACTCTAATCTGCCACTGTACTAAGTCAAGACCTGTTACCATTTCTGTAACACCGTGTTCAACCTGTAAACGAGTATTCATTTCCATAAAGTAGAAGTTCTTGTCCTTATCAAGTAGAAATTCTACTGTACCGACTGAATTGTAGTTTACTGCCTTAGCAGCCTTAGTAGCAGCATCCATCATTTTTGCTCTGATTTCAGGAGTAATTGATGGGCTAGGACTTTCTTCAATTAACTTTTGGTTCTTTCTCTGAACAGAACATTCTCTTTCACCAAGGCATAGAACATTGCCATGCTTATCACAAAGCAACTGCATTTCAATATGCTTAACCGGTTTTAGGAATTTTTCTATGTAGCAACCACTGTCACCAAATGCACTTTTGGCTTCACTTGATGCACTTCTGAAAGCATTTAGGAAATCCTCTTCTTTTTCAACAAGACGGATACCTCTACCACCACCACCGGAACGAGCTTTAATAAGAATTGGGTAGCCAATCTTACCGGCAGCTGCTTTAGCTTCATTCTCATCTTCAATAACTTCTGTACCGGGAGTAACAGGTACACCGGCTTTTTGCATTGTTTTTCTTGCTTTATCCTTGTCACCAAGGTCCTCAATCATCTGAGAAGATGGACCAATGAAAGTAATGTTACACTTTTCACAAAGAGAAACAAACTTTGCATTTTCAGAAAGAAGTCCGTATCCCGGGTGAATAGCCTGAGCACCGGAAGAAACAGCTATTGTTAAAATATTAAGCATATTTAAGTAACTATCCCCTACCTGAGCAGGACCAACACAATAGGCCTCATCAGCTAATGATACATGAAGGGCATCCTTATCAGCTTCACTATAAATAGCAACTGTGCTGATACCCATTTCTCTACAAGCTCTGATAATTCTTACTGCAATTTCACCACGGTTTGCAATTAAAATTTTTGAAAACATTTTTAAATCTCCAATCCTCTAGGAGTTTTACTTTACAGCAAATGACATTTCTGCCTGAACATGAAGTTTGCCGTTTACATAACCCTTTGTACTAATAAAATAGAATGGTGCCCTTACTCTTGTAACTGTAGCAACAGTTTCCAATGTGTCACCGGGTAGAACAGGTTTCTTAAACTTAACACCATCTAACTTTGTAAAGTAAGGTGTGCCACCTTTTACCTTATCAGCAAGAAGTACGCAACTAGCCTGTCCCATCATTTCACAAAGAATAACACCGGGAACAACAGGGTTACCCGGGAAGTGACCTTTTAAGAAAAATTCGTCACCTTTAATTGTATAATAACCTTTTGCCTCATTTTCACCTGTTAATTCTGCTCTTTCAACAAGTAGCATATTATCTCTATGAGGTAAAATCTGCTTAATTTCTTCTTGATTCATTTTAAATTACCTTTCTTTAGTTGTAATTTATTTTTACATATTAATGCATAATGGGGCGAACAATGTTCGCCCATACAAATTTTTTATGTAAAATTATTCAATAACGAAAAGTGGCTGACCGTATTCGATAATGTCACCATCTTTAACAAGGATTTCCTTAATAGTGCCATCTTCTTCTGCCTGAATTTCGTTCATTAGCTTCATAGCTTCAATGATACAAACTGTATCACCCTTTTTAACTGTCTTACCAACGGTTACATATGGTTCAGCTTCAGGAGATGCTGCCTTATAGAAAACACCAACCATAGGTGCTTTAATTGTTTTGCCTGTAGGCTGAGGAGCAGTTGTAGGTGCAGGAGCTGGAGCAGACTGCTGTACAGGTGCAGTTTCTACTACAGAAGCTTGTACAGGAGCAGGTGCAACAGTAGGTGTTGGGGCAGTAGCATTAAAAGCTACTGCAGGAGCAACAGGCTTATTCTTTTCAATACGAATTCTTCTGCCCTTTTTTGTTTCTATTTCAAGAACACTTAAATCGTTCTTATTAGCAAGTTCAATTAATCTTTTAACATCATCAAGGTCATACTTCTTTAGTTTAAAAACTTCCATCTTAGTCCTCCATAAACTTCTTGAAGATTAGGCAAGCATTGTGACCACCAAAGCCAAGGTTAGTAGATGCTGCAACATTTACATCTCTCTTAACTGCCTTGTTAGGTGTGTAGTTAAGGTCACATTCTTCATCTTTTTCTGTGTAGCCGATTGTTGGTGGGATAATGCCATTCTTTAGAGCAAGTGTACAAACAATAGCTTCTAATGCACCGGTAGCACCAAATAGGTGACCTGTCATTGACTTTGTTGAAGAAACATTTACTCTGTAAGCATTTTCACCAAGAGCCTTCTTGATAGCCTTTGTTTCTGTTACATCATTTAGGTGAGTTGATGTACCGTGAGCATTCCAATACCATTCTTCATCACCTGTAACATTAGCTTCCTTCATAGCTACCTTAATTGCCTTTGCAGGAGTTTCGGCAGTCGCATCAGGAGCAGTAATATGGTGAGCATCACAAGTGTTACCATAACCGGCAATTTCAGCATAAATCTTAGCACCACGAGCCTTAGCGTGTTCATATTCTTCAAGAATCATACAAGCGCCACCTTCGCCCATAACAAAGCCATCACGGTTCTTGTCAAATGGGATAGATGCATTCTTAGGGTCATTTCTTGTTGTAAGTGCCTTACAGTTTTGGAAACCGGCAATTGATAGTGGAGAAACTGCTGCTTCTGCACCACCTGTTATAATTGCATCACAGTAACCATCTCTGATAGCATGGAAAGCTTCACCGATTGAGTTTGCACCTGTTGCACAAGCAGTTACGATTGGCACACAAGGACCTTTTGCCTTGAACTTAATAGCGATTGTACCTGAGGCCATATTACCAATCATCATTGGAATAAAGAATGGGCTAACCTTTCTTGCACCAAACTTTTCCATATTGATAGAGTTCTTATAGAAACTATCAAGGCCACCGATACCGGCACCTACATAAACACCAAAGTTATCTTCTTCAATCTTACCTAGGATGTCACTGTCTTCTACAGCTTCAGTTGCTGCTGCAACTGCATACTGTGTATATAAATCGTTCTTTCTTAAATCTTTCTTTTCAAAATACTTTGTTGGTTCAAAATTTTTAACTAAACCGGCAATCTTAACCTTTAGACCTTCTGTACTAAAGCGTTCTTCAGGAATAAAGTCAATACCTGAAACACCGTTTACAAGGTTGTCCCAAGTTGTCTTCATATCATTGCCTACCGGAGTCACTGCTCCAATACCAGTTACTACTACTCTTCTCATATTAGCTACCTTTCTTCGTAAATTTAAGGCAAATTACATTGCCATACCACCGTCAACTCTTAGAACTTCACCTGTAATATATGAAGCATCATCAGAAGCTAGGAAACAAATTGCATTTGCAACATCTTCAGGAGAACCGGCTCTCTTCATTGGGATACCACTTGAAATCATATCCTTTGCCTTATCAGAAAGCTGATCTGTCATATCTGTGGCAATATAACCAGGAGCGATAGCATTAACTGTAACATTTCTGCCACCAAGTTCCTTTGCAACTGACTTTGTTAGACCGATGATACCGGCCTTTGATGCTGAATAGTTAGCCTGACCTGCATTACCCATAATACCAACAACTGATGCAAGAGAAATAATTCTACCACTTCTCTGCTTCATAAAGTGCTTATAAGTTGCTTTCATCATATTGTAAGTACCCTTTAGGTTAACATTGATAACTGCATCAAAATCAGCTTCTGTCATCTTAACCATAAGCATATCACGAACAATACCTGCATTGTTAACCAGAATATCAAGACCACCAAAGTCCTTAATAACTGCATTAACAGTTTCCTGTGCTGATTCAAAGTTTGAAACATCACTCTTATAGAACTTTGCCTTTGCTCCCATTTCTTCTAGTTCTTTAATAGCAGGAGCTGCCTTTTCTTCGTCACAAATATCAGTAATAATAATTGTTGCACCTTCACTTGCTAACTTCTTACAAGTAGCAAAACCGATACCTCTTGAACCACCTGTTACAAGAGCAATCTTACCTTCTAACTTCATATACTTCTCCTTTTTCTTACACATTTAGTGCATCTAAATCTTCTTTATTTTCAACCTTAATTGCAGTAACATTTCTGTCAATTTTCTTAATTAGACCTGTTAGAGTCTTGCCAACACCAACTTCAATAAATGTGTCAACACCATTTGCAATTAAATTCTCTACTGTTTTCTGCCACTTTACAGGGTTCTTACACTGATTAGTAATAAGTGACTTATAATCCCCACTATATTCTTCTGCTGTATAGTTTGCATAAAGTGGAATAGTTGGTTCATTTAGTGTCATATCTGCTAAATATTCACCAAGACCAACAGCTGCCTTAGCCATATAAGGTGAGTGGAATGCACCACTTACTGCTAAAGGTACTGCTCTACCTTTTTCACTTTTAATCTTTTCACAAAAAGCTTCAAGGTTATCTTTGTTCATAGCAACAACTGTCTGTGCAGGTGAGTTGTAGTTAACAGGCCAACATTCATCAAATTCAGAAGCAATTTCTTCAATTCTTTCAGGTGTTAGCTTCATAACTGCAACCATAGCACCGGGAGTTTCATTTGCTGCTTTATCCATTAATTCTGCTCTCTTACAAACAAGTTTGAAAGCATCTTCGTAACTCATAATTCCGCTAAAGCCAAGTGCTGCAATTTCACCTAATGAGAAACCTGCAACATAATCAATCTTAATGCCTTTTTCCTTAACTGCCTCAGCAGCAGCAAGATCGGCAGTAAAAACTGTAGGCTGAGTGTTTACTGTAACAGAAAGCTCTTCCTTTGTACCGTTAAAGCACTGATTGCTTGTACCCTCTCTGATAGAGTCAGCCATATCATAAACTGCCTTAGCAGCAGGAGAACAATCATATAATTCTTTACCCATACCGGGATACTGTGCACCCTGACCTGAGAATACTAATGCTATTTTACCCATTGTGTAGCTCCCTTTAGTGTTTCCTCAGCTTGAGTAAACATTTCTTCAATAATTTCCTTAGCAGGTTGTTCTTTCTTAACCATAGCAGCAACCTGACCGGCTAGTACAGTACCGTTCTTTACATCACCTTCACGAGCTGCAAGTCTTAGCTTACCTGTACCCATACTTTCAAGCTTTTCATCATCACAATTTGTACGGTCATATTCACAAGCCTGATATTCCTTAGTAAAGCTATTTCTGATTGAACGAACAGGATGACCCAGACGCTTACCTGTAACAACAGTGTCAATATCCTTAGCCTTTAGGACCTTTTCTTTATATTCATGAGCGATAGTACATTCATCACATACTAAGAATCTTGTACCAACCTGTACACCCTTAGCACCTAACATAAATGCAGCAGCAATCTGTCTGCCGTCAGCAATACCACCGGCTGCAATAACCGGAATATTAACTGCATCTACAACCTGAGGTACAAGAGCCATTGTAGTTAAGTCACCAACATGACCACCACTTTCGCCACCTTCGGCAATGACTGCAAAAGCACCACGCTTTTCAACCATTCTTGCAAGTGCAACAGAAGCAACTACAGGGATAACCTTAATACCTGCTTCAGTCCACATTGGCATATATTTTGTAGGAGTACCGGCACCTGTTGTAACAACCTTTACTCCTTCTTCAACAACAACCTTTGCTACTTCATCAACGAATGGTGACATCATCATAATGTTTACACCGAAAGGTTTGTCAGTCATTTCTTTACATTTCTTAATTTCTACACGAAGTTGTTCTCCGTTAGAGTTCATAGCAGCGATAATACCAAGGCCACCGGCATTTGAAACACCGGAAGCTAAAGAAGCATCAGCAACCCAAGCCATACCACCTTGAAAAATAGGGTATTGAATACCTAATTCTTTATTAATAACAGTATCAATCATTATGTACCTCCAATTTACGCAACCTAGAAAATAGGTAGTTTTAGTAGATAAACCTTTTTGCAAAACTGCAAAAGGGCACAATTCTCCAATCTTTGTTATTGTACTATAAAAAAGCCTTATTGTCAATGAACTGCACCCTTGTTTTTCCTCTTATAGTTCATAATTAAAAGGTTTTTACGACTTAAAATTTTGTGTATTATTAATCATAATTATATATTTTTGTCTATTAATTAACCGTTTTTGCATATACTTTATTTTAAAAAACTGTTTTCACACTCAACTAAAGCTAACTGCAAAAATCTTCCAAACATTTTCTCAGAGAAGTATCTCCCTTAACCTCTATTCCCTCTTTTAATTTATCTTGGTCATCATAAGGCAAAGAACTAACAAGAGTATCTGTTTTTATCATTGGAGATTTTTCATTTTTCTTAAAAACCGAAACATAACCTTTGTAATTTTTCACATAATAAATTTCTGATGCAGTAGCCTTTTGCTGACTTAAAGTTTGAGCAAATTCTTCCTCCTTAAGTTCAAAATTTGCTGACACAAAAACCGATGCAAAGAGAATACATCCGGTTAGGATAATAGCTACATATTCCTTCATATGTTCAACTTCCTTTCACATAATTAGAAAAATATTCCTTCAAGGAATTATTTTTTCATAAAAATATACGAATATTCATATATTAAAAGATTTTTTTTGCACATATAAAGAAAAAGTAAAAAATAGGTTTATTTTTGTATGATAATATGGTACAATGTAATCTGTTATGTTTTACATATATATTGAAAAATTATAATGTAGATAAAGTACATAATAAAATTACAAATAAAACAGAATATTGCCTTAAAAAGGAGGTGGTCGGTTTGAGAGAAACTGATATCAGTAAGATGAGTACTAAGAAACCTTCTGGTAGAAGTGAAATCGAACACGACAAAAAAGGAACTAGTAAAGTAGTATTTTCAGGTATTGGAAAAGCTATATTCACCATTTTTATGGTTTTCGTATGTGCTATTGTTGCTGTAGGTATCAGCCTAGGGGTATATATCTTTGGCATTGCCTCTGAACCAACAGGCATTGACCTGGTTGCTGCAAGTCTAAACCTAACCAGCCACATTTATGTACAAAACGATGATGGTGAGTTTAAGGAATATCAATCCATTTACGACACAGAAAACAGAGTATGGGTTGACTTTAAGGACATTCCTCAGCATATGAAAGATGCTATGGTTGCAATCGAGGACAAGCGTTTCTATGAACACCATGGTGTTGACTGGCAGAGAACTGCCGGTGCTATGCTTTCCCTTTCATCAGGTTCAAGTAGCTATGGTGGTTCAACAATCACTCAGCAGTTAATCAAGAACCTTACTGATGACAATCAGGTTTCCCTAAATCGTAAGATTAGAGAAATCTTCAGAGCTTTGAATGTTGAAAAGGAATACACTAAGGACCAGATTCTTGAGGCCTACCTAAATGTTGTAAACTTCGGTAACAACTGTCAAGGCGTTCAGGCTGCATCTCAGCTTTATTTTGGTCAAGATATTCAGAAGTGTTCTATTGCTCAGTGTGCTGCTATTGCTGGTATCACACAGAACCCTAGCCAATGGAACCCACTTATCTACCCTGAAAACAACAAGAAGCGTAGAGAAATTGTTATCAAGGAAATGTACAACCAAGGTAAGATAACAAAAAAAGAATATGAAGACGCAATGAAAGAATCCAAGAATATGAAGTTCGTCGGATATAACCAGAAGAAAGAAAAAGAAGAAATCTATGTTCAGAACTGGTATATTGAAGAACTTATGAATGACCTTAAGAAGGATTTAGCGAAGCAGAATGATATTTCTGAAGAGGCTGCACAAAGAATGATCTCAACACAAGGCCTAAAGATTTATTGTGCTATGGATGCTAAGATGCAGAACTATATCGAAAAGGTTGGTAGAAGTGTTAACACAGAAAATGATGTTGCAGGACTACAGACTGCTATGACTCTTATGGAATATGATGGTAGAGTTGTTGCTACTACCGGTTCTTCCCTAAAGAAAACAAGTAACAATCTTTTTGACAGAGCTACATCTGCTGCACTACAGCCCGGTTCTTCTATTAAGCCGGTAGTTGTTTATCCTTATGCTATTGAACACAATGTTCTAACTTATGGTTCACTGGTAGAAGACGAACCGCTAGATGACTATAAGGTTGGTACAGACGGATATGCCGAGGCAGGTCCTACCAACTGGTATTACGGTTACAAAGGTACAATGTCACTTCCGGATGCTATCGAAATTTCTTCAAACGCAACAGCTGCTCAGGTTATGGACAAAATCACACCTGCTGCTGCATATAAACAGGTTACTCAGCTAATGGGCTTTACTCACCTTGATGAACAAGACGGTAAAGAAGTTGGTGCATTGTCTATCGGTGGTATGACAGGTGGTGTTACTGCCAGAGAAATGGCAGCTGCCTATCAGTACCTTGGCAATGGTGGTCAGTATTATGAACCATACACTTACTACTATGTAACTGATAATGACGGCAAGATTGTTATTGACAAGAGAGACCAAATGCCAAAACAAGCATACTCTGATGAAACTGCTGCCATTATGAACAGAGAACTTCACTTCAACGTTACTACTTCCCACAACACTCAGGCATATAATGCCAGAATTGACGGTTGGGATATTATCGGTAAAACAGGTACAACTAATGATGATAAGGATAGCTGGTTCTGTGGTTGTTCTCCATATGCAACACTTGCAGTATGGACAGGTTTTGATACACCGGCAACTAACCCGGATACATCTATCGCAGCAAAGAACTTCCAGACAGTTATGTCAAAGTATCTAAAGGGTAAAAAGAAAAAGTCTTACAACTTCCCTGCTGATATGGAAGAAATTTCTTATTGTGTAGATTCCGGTCTACTAGCTTCATCATATTGTTCAAACACAAGAACAGGTTATTACTTTAAGGATAAGAAGCCTGACTATTGTTACGGTGACCACAGTGGTACAGTTTACTACAACAATGATGACACTTATAGCAATGATAGTTACAACAACAACTACACTGACTATAACAACTACACAACAGCTTATAGCGATAATAACGATTATAATAACTATGACGCAACAACTCAGGGTGCAACCGAAAGTGGTGGAGAAAATGAACCTGCTTCACAGGAAAATCAACAAACTAAAGCACCTGAAACTAAAGCTCCTGAAACAAAGCCTGCCCAGAATAACAACAATGAACCGGTAGCAACTACAGGAGCTGCAAACTAACTAAGATTTTACAAAACAAGATAAATATACAAGAGAGGTACAGATATGATTTCAGTAGCAATTATGGGTCACGGTACAGTTGGCTCAGGTGTAGCAGAAATTCTGACAACACACAAACAGAAACTTTTCAAAGCAGTTGGTGAGGAACTTTATGTTAAGCATATTCTTGACTTAAGAGAATTTCCTGACAGCCCACTGGCAGACAGATTTACAAAGAACTTTGAGGACATTGTAAATGACATTGAAGTAAGAGTTGTTGTTGAAGTTATGGGTGGTACAAACCCTGCATATGACTTTGTTAAGAGATGCTTACAGGCAGGTAAAAGCGTTGTAACATCTAACAAAGAACTTGTTGCTAAGCATGGAGCAGAACTTCTTGCAGTAGCAAAAGAAAACAATGCTAACTTCTTATTTGAAGCATCAGTTGGTGGTGGTATTCCAATTATCAGACCACTTTCACAGTGCTTAGTAGCAAATGAAGTTGACGAAATTGCCGGTATCTTAAACGGTACAACAAACTTCATCTTTGGTAAGATGATTAACGATAATATGGATTTTTCAGATGCTCTTAAGTTAGCTCAAGACTTAGGTTATGCCGAAAGAAATCCTGAAGCTGATATTGAAGGTCATGATGCTTGTAGAAAGATTTGTATTCTTGCTTCTCTTGCATTTGGTAAGCACATTTATCCTGACAATGTTTACACAAAGGGTATTTCAGAAATCACACTTGATGATGTTAAGTATGCCGATAGCCTAAACTATGTTATCAAATTAATCGGCGATGTTAAGAAAACAGAAGATGGCAAACTAGACATTCTTGTTGCTCCAATGCTACTTTCAAAGGATTGTATCCTATCAGACATTAACGATGTATTTAACGGTATCTTAGTTAAGGGTGACTGTACAGGTGATGTAATGTTCTACGGTAAGGGTGCCGGTAAGTTACCTACTGCATCAGCAGTTGTAGCCGATGTTGTTGACTGTGCAAAGCACCTAAAGGCTAGAAAGAGAATTTTCTGGACAGATAGTGACGGAAGTCAGGTTGCTTCATATAAAGATAGTAAGACAGCAATGTACATAAGAGTTGCCGGTAAGGGTGAAATGGCACAAAGCTTATTCCCTGATTCAGAAATTATGAAGGCTGATGGCAACACAGTTCTTATGACACAGGAATATAAGTTTGGTGAAATTGAAGAAAAGATTGCTAAGCTTAACGAAAATGGTGAAAAGGTTCTTTCTGCTATTAGAATTGGCAACCTATAATTAATTAGTTTATCATTTTAAATCTATATAAAAATTCACTTAGGTGGAAAATAAGGAGATAGGAAATGGCACTTATAGTACAAAAGTTCGGTGGCTCATCAGTAGCCGATGCCGAAAGAGTGTTTAATGTTGCAAAGATTGTAACAGACACTTACAAAAAGGGTAATGACGTTGTAGTTGTAGTATCTGCTCAAGGTGATACAACAGATGACCTCATTGCAAAGCAAATGGAAATCAACCCAGAGGCTAACAAGAGAGAAAGAGATATGCTACTTGCTTCAGGTGAGCAGATTTCAATTTCACTACTTGCTATGGCTTGTGAAAAGCTTGGTGTACCGGCAATTTCACTACTAGGCTGGCAGGCAGGTTTCCAGACAACATCAGCACACACATCAGCTAGAATTAAGAATGTTGATGGTCAGAGAATTCGTCAGGAACTTGACCAACACAAGGTTGTTGTTGTTGCCGGTTTCCAGGGTATTAACCGTCACGAAGACCTAACAACTCTAGGTAGAGGTGGTAGTGACACATCTGCAGTTGCTATTGCAGCTTCTCTACACGCTGACCTATGTCAGATTTTCACAGATGTTGAAGGTGTATTCACAGCTGACCCTAGAAAAGTTAAAAACGCAATTAAGCTAAAGGAAATTTCTTATGACGAAATGCTAGAACTTGCAACTCTTGGTGCACAGGTTCTAAACAACCGTTCTGTAGAAATGGCTAAAAAATATGGAATTGAACTTGAAGTACTTTCAAGTCTTACTAATAAACCAGGTACAATAGTAAAGGAGAAACCAAAGATGGAAAAAATGATTATTTCAGGTGTTGCTAAGGACTGCGACATTGCAAGAATTTCAATAAAGGGTATTCCAAACGAACCAGGCTTTGCTTTCAAAGTATTCTCAAAGCTTTCAGCAAAGGATATTAATGTTGACATTATTCTTCAGTCTGTTGGTACTGAAGGCACAAAGGATATTGCATTTACTGTTGCTGCTGATAAGGGTCAGGAAGCTGTTGACACTCTAAACGACAACAAAGATGCTCTAGGCTTTGAAGAAGTAACACTTGACAAGGAGGTTGCTAAGATTTCTATTGTTGGTGCAGGTATGGAAAGCCATGCCGGTGTTGCTACAAAGATGTTTGAAGCACTTTACAACAACAATGTTAACATTCAGATGATTGCTACTTCTGAAATTAAGACATCTGTTCTTATTGCTAAGAAAGATGCTGACAGAGCTGTTTCTGCAATTCACGATAAGTTCTTTGACTAATATTTATTAGTATTAACTTACATTTAAATTATTCAGGGGCGAACTTAGTTCGTCCCTTTTTATATATAATCCTCTCCCCTAAAACTTTGTTTATATTTAGAAATCAATTACTCTATATTTATTGACACTTACCACTAATAATGTTAAACTATATTTATAAACCTTTTTGGAGGACATTATGAAAGACGAAAAAGAAACACTTATACTAAATAAATATCATACATATGATGCTCTTATTGTTGTTGGTACTGCACTTGTAATACTGGGATTAATTGTTTTTGCAACTGTATTTACCGGTGTAGGTTCACTAGGCAGAGCCTCTGTTATTATTGGGGTTTTACTATTTTTAGTTGGTGGCATTATGATTGGCAACGGTAGAGTTATTAAGAAAAAGGCACTTGGTGAAGTTGATGACTTCTACTGTGATTACACAAAAAAGAAAAAGCCTACAGAAAAAACTGCCGATACCTCAACAGATGATTCTATAGACTAAAATAATTTTCAATTAATAGACTTATATAATTAATAGACTTGTATTTTTAATTATATGTTCTAAACTCATTAGCTAACTGATTCTAAATCAGTTAGCTTTTTTATTTATCAATTTTAATTGTGAGTTAAAATAATCAAACAAATTTTTTGGGTTCAATTTTGATTGTGCTATTCTAAAAACAATTCAACAAATTTGGGGTTGTGGGGATAAAAAACTCTGTGATAAATTTTTCCCTCCTTCCGTCAAATTTGTTTCTTTGAAACAAATTTGCCACCTCCCTCGTCTGAGGGAGGCAAAATAGTCTGTACAAATCTAAAAATAGTACGCAATTTTTAAATAGTATAGATTTTACAAATTAGTAGAAATTATGGTAAAGACAAAGGCTCCCTCGCTGAGGGAGCTGTCATTCGTGAATTGCTTTGCAATTCACCTTTTAAAGAATGACTGAAGGAGTGATTGATATTTTAAACTTGTTTTAAATATCATCATAGATGAAACTTTCCCTTATTTCTTACTATAAAATATAATAAGAATTATGAGTTACAGTTGTAGGGGACATCATTGATGTCCCGTTTGAAAATTAACCTTTCTATTTGTATTTTGTCCTTTGTAGATATTATAAATTTATAGTCTGTAAACAGGACAATAATCCCATAGGTATCACACTTTTTAACGGGCGAACAATTAAGTGAACATCAAAGAAAACGAGCCATAGGCGAAGTTTGATTTGCTAATGTGAACTTATGCAAAAGTTTTTTGTAAAAAAACTTTTGTAGTGAAGCCCCTACAACTGTAAGCCAAAAGTTTGTTGTAATTTTGTCCTATGTAGTTACCTTAAATTTGTATATATTCGCCAGTCTCTCTTGTGTAAAGGGAGATGTCAGCGATAGCTGACAGAGGGATTGTCTAGTAGGCAGTAATAGATAGATAAAATTTAGATAGGAAAACAAAACCTATTATATATCTATCGAATAAAATTGATATAGCAAAAAGTATATACCATAACAATCCCTCAGTCGCTCTTTAAGAGTAAATTGTCATTCTTCCAATTTACGAGCGACAGCTCCATTTACACAAGGGAGCCTTATTTGCTAAAATTTAACACTTTACATTTAACCCCACAAACCCTAATTAATCTTAACGCACAATCAAAATTGAAAAAACCTAATTTGTAGAACTGAATTATCTTAACCAACAAACGAATTTAAAAAGACAAAAGAGAAAAGCAGATGCCATATGACACCTGCTTTTCTAAAAAGGATAGGTATAAAACTAAGTATAAGTTCTTCAGGAAGGAACTATACTAGTAAGCTAAATTAATTAGTCATTAAGGGCATCGTAACCGGTTTCACCTGTACGAACTCTCATAACATCTTCAACATCAGATACAAAGATCTTACCACTACCTCTATGTTCAGTACCGATAGCCTTCTGAGCTGCTGCAACTACAAGACCTGGGTCAACAGTTGAAACAACAATATCTACCTTTACCTTTGGATATAGGTTCATAGATGTTGGAACACCCTTATATCTACCTAGGTGACCTTTTTCAACACCACAACCCATAACCTGTGTAACTGTCATACCGGTTACACCGATAGCGTTCATTGTATCTCTTAAAGCACCAAACTTGTCTTCAGGACAGATAACTGAAACCTGAGTATATTTGCCTGTAGCCTTTGTACCTAGTGTTAGGTCAACAGGCTTAACACCTTTAAGGTCAACTTCTTCTGCAACTTCACCGTTGTAAGCAGGTGTTGTTGACATAAAGTCTGCATATGCTGATGATAGACCATGTTCAGCAACATCCATACCGATGATTTCATCTTCAGCAGAAACTCTTAGACCGATTGTGTGTTTAATAATCTGGAATACGATTGTCATTGCTACTACAACATAAGCAACGATACAACAAATACCTAAAGCCTGGATACCTAGAAGTTTAAAGCCACCACCATAGAATAGACCGGCTAAAGCAGAACCATCTACGAAAGCACCTTCGCCCTTACCTGTTGCAAATAGACCAACTGCAAGAGTACCCCAAATACCGTTTGCCATATGAACACCAACAGCACCTACAGGGTCATCAATGTGTAGTTTCTTATCAAGTAGTTCAACAACTACATCAACTAAGATACCGGCAACAATACCGATGATAAATGCACCAAGAGCATCAACAGAAGCACAAGGAGCTGTGATAGCTACCAGACCTGCTAGGGATGCATTTAGACACATACCAACATCAGGCTTACCGTCTTTAATCCAAGTAAAGATCATACAAGAAACTGTAGCAGCACCTGTAGCAACAGTTGTTGTTAGGAATACAGAACCTAAGCTTTCGATTGTAGTACAAGCAGCACCGTTAAAGCCGTACCAACCGAACCAAAGAATGAATACACCAAGTGCACCAAGTGTTAGTGAGTGACCTGGGATAGCATTTGACTTAATCTTACCACTCTTTGTCTTGCTATATTTACCGATACGAGGACCAACTAAGATAGCACCGATAAGAGCAGTTGTACCACCAACTGTATGAATAACAGCAGAACCGGCAAAGTCAACAAACTGTAACTGATGTAGCCAACCGGCTGAGTTCCAAACCCAACCTGCTTCAATAGGATAAACAACAGCACTGATAACTGCTGAGTAAATACAATAAGCACTAAACTTTGTTCTTTCTGCCATTGAACCTGAAACGATTGTAGCAGCAGTAGCACAGAATACTAACTGGAATACAAAGCTTGAATAATCAAAACCACTGTAATTAGTGAAAATTCCTAAGTTAGGAGCACCAATTACACCTGCAATGTAGTCTTCAGACATCATAAGACCGAAGCCTAAGAACATAAATACAACAGAACCGATACAGAAGTCCATAAGGTTCTTCATAATGATATTACCGGCACTCTTAGCTCTGGTAAAACCAGTCTCAACCATTGCGAAGCCGGCTTGCATAAAGAATACAAGTGCAGCACCAATCAAAAACCAAATACCAAAAGAGGTACTTGTCACCATGTCTAATACAGAATTTGCATCCATATCTCCTTCATCTCCTCAAGTAAAAATGTTAAATGTTAAAAAAGAATAGATATAAAAAAGTATGCTCCCTGCTCCTGACACAAGGAGCATACTGTTTTTGAAGATTAAAGGTTAATATTTAATTTTAAATAAAAATCTTTAAATGTTAAATTGAATGTTAATAAATGTTATATGTTGTGTTATCAAACACCAAATAGAAGTTCATCATATGTTGGATATGGCCAGTAGTCAGATGATGTAATTGTTTCCATTTCATCACTAACTGCTCTTAGTTCATTCATTGCTGCAAATACAACATCATGATAGTAGTTAGCCTTTTCCTGAGCATCTTCAATGTCGTTACCCTTAACTACATCTTCTGATAGAGTATCAATCTTTTCTACGAATGATACTAGGTCATTAGATAGAGTAGTTACTAGGTCTTCTTCAACAGAAGTAGGAATTGCATCTGATAGAGCCTTCTTTGCAAGAGCTGTATCTGTTAATTCCTTAACATAAGATGATACTGCAGGAAGAATATCCTGTTTTGCCATTTCTAGCATTGTTAATGCTTCAATGTTGATTGTCTTTGCATATTCTTCAAGAGTGATTACCTTTCTAGCCTTGATTTCAACTTCATCATGAACATTGTTCTTAACAAATAGGTCAATGTTCTTCTGATCATCAAAGTGAGCAAGTGCTTCAGGAAGTGAACGGTAGTTTGGTAGACCTCTCTTTTCAGCTTCAACAGGCCATTCATCAGAATAACCGTCACCATTAAAGATAATTCTCTGATGGTCTGTAAATGTCTTTTTGATAAGTTCTTTAATAGCCTTATCCTTGTTATCAGCCTTTTCAATTTCGTCACAGAACTGATTTAGTTCTTCAGCCATAATTGTATTAATCATAATGTTTGGACAAGCAATGTTAACTGCTGAACCTAACATTCTAAATTCAAAACGGTTACCTGTAAATGCGAAAGGTGATGTTCTGTTTCTATCTGTTGTATCCTTCTTAAATTCAGGAAGAACATCAACACCAAGGTGCATTGGAACTTTACCAGGAGTTGCATAATCCTTGTCTTCAACAATAGACTTAACAACTGCTTCAAGTTCATCACCTAGGAACATTGAAACGATAGCCGGAGGAGCTTCGTTAGCACCTAATCTGTGGTCATTACCGGCAGAAGCAACTGAAATTCTTAGAAGGTCTGCATATTCATCAACGCCCTTCATAATAGCTGCTAGAATAAATAGGAACTGTGTATTGTTAATTGGGTTCTTACCGGGGCTAATTAGGTTTTCACCATCATTTGTACACATTGACCAGTTGTTGTGCTTACCTGAACCGTTAACACCTGCAAATGGCTTTTCGTGAAGTAAGCAAACCATACCATGTTTTTCAGCAGTTTTCTTAAGTGTTTCCATTACTAACTGGTTGTGGTCAGTAGCAATATTTGTTGTACCAAAGATTGGAGCAACTTCGTGCTGAGCAGGAGCAACTTCGTTATGTCTTGTCTTTGATGTAATACCAAGTTTCCAAAGTTCAACATCAAGGTCAGCCATAAAGTCTTTAACTCTAGTCTTTAAAGCACCAAAGTAATGGTCATCAAGTTCCTGACCCTTTGGAGCAGCTGCACCAAATAGTGTTCTACCTGTAAAGATAAGGTCTTTTCTCTGATCAAAGTATTCTTTATCAACTAGGAAGTATTCCTGTTCAGGGCCAACTGTTGATGTAACTTTCTTAACATCTTTACCGAATAGCTTTAGTGTTCTGCAAGCTGCATTTGAAAGAACTTCCATTGAACGAAGCAGTGGAGTTTTCTTATCAAGTGCTTCACCTGTGTAAGAACAGAAAGCTGTAGGAATATATAATGTAGTATCTCTGATAAATGCTGGTGAAGTAGGGTCCCATGCTGTGTAACCTCTTGCTTCAAAAGTAGCTCTGATACCACCACTAGGGAATGAAGAAGCATCAGGTTCGCCCTTTACTAATTCCTTACCACCAAATTCCATAATAGCTGTACCGTCACCTACAGGATCAATAAAGCTATCATGCTTTTCTGCTGTAACACCTGTCATTGGCTGGAACCAGTGAGTGTAGTGAGTACAACCTTTTTCAACTGCCCAATCCTTCATTGCATTAGCAACAACATTGGCAACTGAAATATCAAGTGGTTCACCAAGATCAATTGTCTTCTTTAAAGCTTTGTATGTAGCCTTTGGAAGTCTTTCTTTCATTGTAGCATCATTAAATACCATACTACCGAAAATTTCTGGAACATTTACCATTGTGAGTAATCTCCTATCCTAATAAAAATTTTTACTAAAAACAAAAATGGCGCAGCAGATAAAGAGTTTCTTAATCTGCAGCGCCTTTGCTGTTTCGTTGTTCACATTATAGCCCTATACACAGACATTGTCAATAGAATTTTGAGAATTTATTTTAATTTATAAGAATTTGCAAGATTTTTATATTTTCTTGCAAAACACTTGTACAAAACGTAAAAAAATATATAAAAACGCACTTAAAAGACGGATAATAAAAGAAAAATTGCAATTTTACCTTGACGAATATAGAAAATTCACTATATAATAATATCAGTAAATTATTGCGTAGATTTTTCTGTAAACAAAGATATTTTTATAGAAAAACGGTGTGAAACTGACTTTACATACCTTTCTTGTGATTTTTTTAGATAATTCAAGGCAAATCAATTCGCAAAAATTAACCTATTTTCCCTATACATTATATATAGGCGAAAAAAATGTTTATTTTTTTCGAAAATTTTCGGTTTTTGTCTTTCTTTAGAAGAAAAAATTTGTTATAATTCTTATATGCAATATCTTTACTAAGAATATAGTATAGAATATAGTGAGTGATTTATGTGAAAAAGGCAATAGTAGTGTCCAAACTAAACAACACCCAAGCTTTGACAGCTCTATTAAAGGAAGAAGGCTTCGGCTATGTAGTAAGTGCCGAATCTTCCGAAATTGCAAAAGACTTTATCGAAAATGATGATTTTGACCTAATCCTTATTAACACTCCTTTGGAGAATGAAACAGGACTGGAATTTGCAATTAGTTGCAGCAAAACCACAATAGCAAGTATTCTTGTTATTGTACCTTCTAAGAGCTCTAATAATGTTGCTCAGATGATGACATCAAAGGGTATTATGGTAATATCCAAACCTATTAGCAAACATCTTTTTCACCATTATCTGTTATTCTCTGAATGTTTTAAGGAGAGAATGAACAGAGTAGTCAAAGAAAATACAAAGTTAAAGACACAGGTTGAAACCATGAAACTTGTGAATCGTGCTAAAATTCTTCTTATGCAAAACTTGCGTATGACAGAAAGTCAGGCACACCATTATCTTGAGAAACAAGCAATGAACTTGCGTAAAAGTAAGTATGATGTTGCTCTTAGAGTTCTAAAGACATATGAAAACTAACTTTATGAAAGGAATGTAATTTTAATGGAGTCAAAGGCATATCTAATCCTTGAAAACGGAAAAGTTTTTGAAGGTAAATCCTTTGGAGCAAAAAAGGAAACTACAGGGGAACTTGTTTTTACAACAGCTATGACAGGTTATCTTGAAACACTCACCGACCCTAGTTATTTTGGTCAGGTGGTTATTCAGACATTCCCTCTTATTGGTAACTATGGGGTTATTCCTTCCGATTTTGAAAGTAAAAAACCGGCCTTAAAGGCTTATATTGTTAGAAACTGGTGTCAGGAACCTTCCAATTTTCGTTGTGAGGGCGTACTTGACACCTTTTTAAAAGACTCAGATGTTCCGGGTCTTTACGATATAGACACAAGATGCCTAACACGAATTGTTCGTGAATACGGTGTTATGAACTGTAAATTAACTTATAGCCTTGATAATCTAGACAAGGATATTGAAGAACTAAAGTCTTATAAAGTTACTGATGCAGTTAAGAGTGTTACAACTGACAAAGAAGAACTTTTTGAAAGTGAAACACACAAGAAGAATGTTGTTCTTATGGACTTTGGTGCAAAGGATAACATCAGAAGAGAATTAGTAAAGCGTGGTTGTGATGTTACAGTTGTTCCTGCAAGTACAACTTGCGAACAGATTGTTGCTATGAATCCTGACGGCATTATGCTAAGTAACGGCCCTGGTGACCCAACAGAAAATACTGAAATCATTGCTGAACTAAAGAAGTTATGTGAACACAAGATTCCTACATTCGGTATCTGTCTTGGTCATCAGCTACTTGCACTTTCTCAGGGTGCAACAACAAAAAAGCTACACTATGGTCACAGAGGTGCTAACCAACCTGCTAAAGATACTGAAACCGGTAGAATTTATATCACCAGCCAGAACCATGGTTATGCAGTAGTTAACGATAGCATTCCTGAAAATGCAAAGGTTAGCTTTGTAAACGGTAATGATGGTACTTGTGAAGGTATCACTTATAATGATATGCCGGTATTTACTGTTCAGTTCCACCCAGAAGCTTGTGGTGGTCCACAGGATACAGCATTTCTATTTGATAAGTTTGTTAGTATGATGGATTAAGTTTATTTTTCCCTTTAATATATATGAAAGGATGCATATAAATGCCTATTAAACCAAATTTAAAGAGAGTTATGGTAATTGGTTCAGGTCCTATCGTTATTGGTCAGGCTGCTGAATTCGACTATGCCGGTACTCAGGCTTGTCGTGCTTTGAAAGAAGAAGGTCTTGAGGTTATTCTTGTAAACTCAAACCCTGCTACTATTATGACTGACAACGCTATGGCAGATAAGGTTTATATTGAACCACTTACTCTTCCGGTTGTTAAGAGAATTATTGAAAAAGAAAAGCCGGACGGTCTTATTTCTACTCTAGGTGGTCAGACAGGTCTTACACTTTCTATGCAACTTGCAAAGGAAGGTTTCCTAGAAAAGAACGGTGTTCAGCTACTTGGTGCTAACCCTGAAACTATTGATAAGGCTGAAGACAGACAGATGTTTAAGGATACAATGGAGGCTATCGGTCAACCGGTTATCCCTTCCCGTGTTGTTAATGATGTTGAGTCAGCAGTTGATTTTGCCAATGAAATCGGCTACCCTGTAATCATCCGTCCTGCATTTACTCTTGGTGGTACCGGTGGTGGTATCGTTGATAATGAAGAAGAACTAAGAGAAATCACTTCAAACGGTCTAGAGCTTTCCCCTATTACACAGGTTCTTGTTGAAAAGTGTATTGCCGGTTGGAAAGAAATTGAATTTGAAGTTATCCGTGACTCAGACGGTAATGTAATTACAGTTTGTTCAATGGAAAACTTTGATCCTGTTGGTGTACATACAGGTGACTCTATTGTTATTGCTCCTGCAGTAACACTTGCAGATAAAGAATATCAGATGCTTCGTTCAGCATCTCTAAATATTATTCAGGCTCTTGGTGTTGAGGGTGGTTGTAACTGTCAGTTTGCTCTAAACCCTGAAAGCTTTGAATATGCTGTTATCGAAGTAAACCCTAGAGTTTCTCGTTCATCAGCACTAGCATCTAAGGCTACAGGTTATCCTATTGCCAAGGTTGCTGCTAAAATTGCTATTGGTTACACACTTGGTGAAATCAAGAATGCAGTTACAGGTTCTACATATGCTTGTTTTGAACCTGCACTTGACTATGTAGTTGTTAAGTTCCCTAAGTGGCCATTTGATAAGTTTGTTTATGCTAAGAGAACTCTTGGTACACAGATGAAGGCTACCGGTGAAGTTATGGCTATTGCACCAACATTTGAACATGCTATTATGAAAGCAGTTCGTGGTGCTGAAATTTCTCACGATACACTTGACGATAAGAAGTTTGCTAAGATGAGTGACGAAAATGTTGTTGACAGACTTTCTGTTTGTGATGACCAGAGAATTTTCTGTGTATTTGAAGCACTTAAGAGAGGTGTTTCTGTTGACAAGATTCACGAAATTACTTTAATTGACGAATGGTTCTTAAACAAGCTACTTATCCTTGTTGATATGGAAAATAAACTTAAAGAAGGTAACATTGATGAAACTACTTACTTTAAGGCTAAGAAACTTGGTTTCCTAGATAGAACTATTGAAGCATTTACAGGTGAAGAATGTAAGTATTCTGCTACACCTGTTTACAAAATGGTTGATACATGTGCTGCTGAATTTGATGCTGAAACACCTTACTTCTACAGTACATTTGATGAAGAAAATGAAGCTGAAGAATTTATTAAAGAAAAAGGCTCTGACAAAGAAACTGTTATGGTATTCGGTTCAGGTCCTATCAGAATCGGTCAAGGTATCGAATTTGACTATTCTTCAGTTCACTGTGTATGGTCACTAAAGAAAGCCGGTTATGATGTTGTTATTGTTAACAACAACCCTGAAACAGTTTCTACTGACTTTGATACTGCTGACAGACTTTACTTTGAACCACTTACAAATGAAGATGTAATGGGTATCATTAAAACAGAAAAGCCTATCGGTGCAGTTGTTGCCTTTGGTGGTCAAACAGCTATTAAACTTACAAAATATCTTTCTGATCATGGAATCAGAATTCTTGGTACATCAGCTGATGCAATTGATATGGCTGAAGACAGAGAAAGATTTGATGAATTACTTGAAGAACATCACATTAGCCGTCCAAAGGGCTTTACAGTTATGAACTGTGAAGAGGCACTTGAAACTGCTGAAAAGATTGGCTACCCTGTTCTTCTTCGTCCATCTTATGTTTTAGGTGGTCAAAATATGATTATTGCCTTTAATGAGGCAGATGTTAAGGAATATATGGCTATCATCCTTGCACAAAATATAGAGAACCCTGTGCTTATTGATAAATATATGATGGGTACAGAACTTGAAGTAGATGCAATCTGTGATGGTGATGACATTCTTATTCCCGGTATTATGGAACATGTTGAAAGAGCCGGTGTTCACTCAGGTGACTCTATTGCAGTTTACCCAGCTTGGAACATTTCTGATGAAATGACAGAAACTATTGTTAACGCATCAAGAAACCTAGCACTTTCACTACAGACTAAGGGTCTTGTAAATATTCAGTACCTAATTTATAAGGGCGAACTAAATGTTATTGAAGTTAACCCTCGTTCATCAAGAACAATTCCTTACATTAGCAAGGTTACCGGTGTTCCAATGGTTGACCTTGCTACAAGAGCTATGTTTGGCGAAAAGCTAAAGAATATGGGTTACGGTACAGGTCTATACAAGAAGAGCCCTTATGTTGCAGTTAAAGTTCCTGTATTCTCATTTGAAAAACTAATTAATGTTGATAACCACCTTGGTCCTGAAATGAAGTCAACCGGTGAAGTTCTTGGTATTGCAAGTACACTTGAAGAAGCTCTATACAAGGGTCTTATCGGTGCAGGTTACAAGATGAAGCGTGGTGGTGGTGTATTTATCACCGTTAGAAATAGCGATAAGTGTGAAATCGGTGATGTTGCTAAGAAGTATGCAGACCTAGGCTTTAAGATTTATGCTACAGAAGGTACTGCTAACTATCTTCACGAATACGGTGTTAACGCAATTACAGTTAAGAAGATTCACGAAGATAAGAGAGACAACACACTAACACTTATTGAAAGTGGAAAGATTCAGTATGTAATTTCAACATCAGCTAAGGGCAGACAGCCTGAAAGAGATTCTGTTAAAATCAGAAGAAAAACTGTTGAAAGAAACATTCCTTGCCTAACATCCATCGATACTGCTAATGCACTTGCAGATTGCCTAAAGAGTAAGTACAGCCAGATAAGCACAGAATTGGTTGACATTAACGATATGAGGGATGAAAAGATGAAATTGAACTTCACTAAGATGCATGGTACAGGTAATGACTACATTTACTTTAGTACATTTGACCAGAGAATTGACAATCCTGAAGCTCTATCAGTTAGACTTTCTGACAGACACTTTGGTATTGGTGGTGACGGTATTATCCTGGTTTGTCCTAGTGACAAAGCTGATGCTAAAATGAGAATTTTCAACCTTGACGGTTCAGAAGGTAAAATGTGTGGTAACGGTATCCGTTGTGTGGGTAAGTTCCTATATGACCATGGTATGGTTGATATTAAGAAGAAAGATAGGCTAGACATTGAAACTCTTTCAGGTATTAAGCACCTAAAGGCTTATACACTTGATGGCGAAGTTAAGTCACTAAGAGTTGATATGGGTAAAGCTATTCTTGACCCTAAGGAAATCCCGGCAAAAATGGATAAGGATAAAATTGTTAACGAACCATATACTATTGATGGTGAGGAATACAACATTACCTGTGTATCAATGGGTAACCCTCACTGTGTAGTATTTATTAAGGGTGACATTGATAACCTTGAACTGGATAAAATCGGTCCTAAGTTTGAAAATGATAAGCTCTTCCCTGAAAGAGTAAATACAGAATTTGTAAAAGTTCTTGATGACCATACAATCAAAATGAGAGTTTGGGAAAGAGGTTCAGGTGAAACTTGGGCTTGTGGTACAGGTGCTTGTGCTGCTGCAGTTGCAGCTTGTGAAAACGGCTTCTGTAACAAGGGTGACGACATTACTGTTAAACTAAAAGGTGGCGACCTTGTAATTAACTATACTGATGAAACAGTATATATGACAGGTGAAGCTGAAAGGGTATTTGAAGGTACTGTTGAAGTCTAATTAAAATTTAAGAAAATAGTCATTGTCGGTATTTTACCGGCAATGGCATTTTCGTTTTTTTACAGAAATTTATTTTTTGACTAATTTTAAAAAAACTATTACATAAAAAATGAAAATTCCCAATTAATAAGGATTATTCAGGAGGAAAAAAATGAGCAAGATGCCAACAAAGTATATATTTGTTACTGGTGGTGTTGTATCAGGTTTAGGTAAGGGTATTACAGCAGCGTCACTGGGTCGTCTGTTAAAATCAAGAGGTCTTAAGGTTGCAGCACAAAAGCTTGACCCATACATTAATGTTGACCCTGGTACAATGAGTCCATATCAGCATGGTGAAGTTTATGTTACAGAAGATGGTGCAGAAACTGACCTAGACCTTGGTCACTACGAAAGATTTATTGATGAAAACCTTAACAAGTTTTCTAACCTTACAACAGGTAAGGTATATTCAAATGTTCTTGAAAAAGAAAGAAGAGGCGACTACCTAGGCGAAACAGTACAGGTTATCCCTCACATTACAAACGAAATTAAGCACTTTATTTATCAGGTTGGTAAGAATACTGATGCTGATGTTGTTATCACTGAAATCGGTGGTACAGTTGGTGATATTGAATCTCAGCCATTCCTAGAAGCTATCCGTCAGGTTAGCCTTGAAGTTGGCAGAGAAAACAGTATCTTCATTCATGTTTGTCTTGTACCTTACATTGCAGGTAGTGAAGAACACAAGAGTAAGCCAACTCAGCACTCTGTTAAAGAACTAAGAGCATTAGGTATTAACCCTGATATTATTGTTCTAAGATGTGACAAGCCTCTAGAACAGTCAATCTTCAAGAAGATTGCTATGTTCTGTAATGTTCAGCCTGATTGCGTTATTGAAAATATCACAATCCCTGTTCTATACAAAGCTCCACTAATGCTAGAGAAAGCTAACTTCTGTGATGTTGTTTGTAGAGAACTTAACATTAAGGCTGAAAAAGGCGATATGAAAGAATGGCACGATATGCTTAAACGCATTGATGCCAGAGAAAAGACAGTTAAAATTGCACTATGTGGTAAGTATGTTCAGCTACATGACGCTTATCTATCAGTAGCAGAAGCACTTCGTCATGCCGGTTATGAAAACAAGGCTTTTGTAGAAATCAAGTGGGTTGATACAGAACTTATTACAGAATACACAGTAAACGACCTACTAGGTGATGTTGATGGTATCCTAGTACCGGGTGGCTTTGGTCAGCGTGGTGTTGAAGGTAAGATTAAAGCAGCAGAATATGCTCGTAAGAACAACATTCCTTACCTTGGTATCTGCCTAGGTATGCAAGTTGCAGTTATGGAATTTGCAAGAAATGTACTTGGTTTTGAAGATGCAAACTCAGGTGAATTTGCTCCTGAAAGCAAACACAAGGTTATTGACATTATGGAAGAACAGATGGGTGTTGTTACTAAGGGTGGTACAATGCGTCTTGGTGCTTATCCATGTAAGGTTAAGCCTGGTTCAAAGCTTGATAAGTGTTACGGTAAGCCTGAAGTTGCCGAAAGACATCGTCATCGTTATGAATTCAACAATGAATTTAGAGATGCATTTGAAAAGGCCGGTATGGTTATCTCAGGTACATCTCCTAACGGACTACTTGTAGAAGCTGTAGAAATTCCTGCTAACAAGTTCTTTGTTGCAGTTCAGTATCATCCTGAATTTAAGTCAAGACCAACTAATGCTCACCCTGTATTTAGAGAATTTATCAAGGCTTCTCTTGGTGAATAATTAACTTGACAAATTATATATAAATGATAAAATAAGTGTAGTTAGTTTATGCTAACTACACTTAAACATAGAAATGAATTTTAATCAAGGAGCAGAAGAAAATGAAGGTAAATAGAAATTTTGACAATCTAGTTCCTAACTATCTTTTTGCTGAAATCGCAAAGAGAGTTAATGAATATTGTAGTGCTAATCCTGACAAAAAGGTTATTAAGCTAGGTATCGGTGATGTTACACTACCACTACCTAAGATTGCAGTTGAAGCACTTAAGAAAGGTGCTAACGACCTAGGCAACAAGGAAACTTTCAAGGGTTATCCTGACTATGAAGGTTATGAATTTGTAAGAAAAGCTGTTTCTGACTACTACAACACATTTGGTGTAAAGGTTGACCCATCAGAAATTCTTATTACAGATGGTGCAAAGTCTGACTCAGGTAACATTGGTGATATTTTCGATAAGGACAACACAGTTCTTGTAACTGACCCTGTATATCCTGTATATGTTGACAGTAACATTATGGCAGGTAGAAAGATTATCTATGCTGATTCTAACGAATCTAATGGTTTCTGTGCTATGCCTAACGAAGATGTAAAGGCTGACATTATCTACCTTTGCTCTCCTAACAATCCAACAGGTTCAGCTTATTCATATGACCAGCTAAAGACTTGGGTTGACTATGCTAACAAGAATGATGCGATTATCATTTTTGATGCAGCATATGAAGCATTTATCACAGATGACTCTCCAAGAAGTATCTTTGCAGTTGAAGGTGCAAGAACTTGTGCTATTGAACTTTGTTCTCTATCAAAGACTGCCGGTTTCACAGGTACTCGTTGTGGTTACACAATCATTCCTAAAGAACTTGAAAGAGATGGCAAGAACATTTACAAGCTATGGTACAGAAGAGAAGCTACTAAGTTTAATGGTGTTTCATGGCCTGTACAGTGTGCAGCTGCTGCAGTTCTTTCTGAAGAAGGTCAGAAAGAATTTAAGGAAAACATTAGCTACTATCAGGAAAATGCAAAGATTATCGCTTCAGCAATGGACGAACTAGGCATTTACTACACAGGTGGTAAGAACTCACCTTACATTTGGCTAAAATGCCCTAACGGTATGGGTAGCTGGGAATTCTTTGATTACCTACTTGAAAATGCTAATGTTGTTGGTACACCTGGTGAAGGCTTTGGTAAGAACGGTGAAGGTTACTTCCGTCTAACTTCATTTGGTGATAGAGAAAACACTATCGAAGCAGTTAGAAGAATTAAGGAATTACTATCTAAGTAATTTTAATTTTTCCTACTTATGATGTGATTTTTAAGTAATAGAAATAGAGGTAGTTTAATTTATAATTATATAATTAAATTTTATAACTGATTTTTATGATTTAAGCCACCCTGTATGGGTGGCTTTTCTTGTTTTCTTCCCTGTTTAATTGTTTAGCGACTAATTATTTTATCTGTTCTATCATATATTAGTACTACAAATTAGGCAGACAAAATTGAAAAACTAATTTGCAACACAACAAATCAAACATATCAAAAAAAGGCAAGGTCATACCTTGCCTTTTATAATTTATAATAGATAATAATGATGACTGTAGTTAAAATAAAATATTACTCACAATATTTTATTAAAGCATAGCCTACTCTATCTAATTAAAATATTAACTATATTAAATCTAAATCATCACTTAATAAATTAAAATTACAATTTTCTTCATTAATTTTTGAAATGAGATTTTGACTGTTTTCTACTATCAATTTCTTCTTGAACTTTTTTAAATTCTTCATCTAATGCATCGTATTCTCTCTTTACTTCTTCATCTTTCAACTGTTCATTTAAAAAATCATCGAAATTTGTCATAGCAATCTCCTTTATAAATGTTATATATAAACTGCAACCACCTGAAAATAGGTGGTTGCCTCTCGTCTATTTAGTTATAACATAAATAGTTTTAATTTACAAGTGGATTTATTTTACTACAACTTTACACTTTGTATAGACCTTGCTATTGCTCTTTGCACTAACTGTAACATAGCAGGTGCTTTTTTTCTTTCCGGTTACTTTGCCCTTACTATTAATAGTAGCAACCTTTGAATTAGAAGTTTTGTACTTTACATTCTTACTAACTTTGCCATTTCTATAGTAAACATAACCCTTAAGCTGAGCAGTTTTGCCTTTCTTAACTGTAAGTGACTTAGGATTTAATCCTACTGCTGATTTAGCACCGTTATAAGCCACTGTAGCCTTTAATAAGTTAGTTTCAGTAGATTTATCTACCTTAGCCCATTGCTTCTTAGAACCATCATAAAAGACAACTCTCAGCTTGTTACACTTATAGAAAAACTCAGATGAAACAACAGTAACACTCTTTGGAATTACAATAGTTTCAAGGTTAGTACAATAAGCAAAATTATTTTGTTCAATCCATTTTATTGACTTAGGTAATGTAACTGACTTTAGATTTTTGCAATACATAAATGATGCAACACCCATCCTATTTACAGTAGATGGAATTGTAAATCTTGTATCCTTTTTACCGGGAGCGTATTGAATAAGGTACTTCTTACCTGCCTTATATAGCACATTATTAACAGAAACAAAGTACTTGTTATTCTTGTCGACAGTAATCTTAGTTAAGTTAGGGCAACTAAAAGCACCATCACCGATTCTATAAACTTGCTTAGGAATATTAAAACTCTTTAAACTTGTACAACCAAAGAATACATCACTGTCAATATTCATTTTTACATTGCTATTAGGAATTGTAACTTTAGAAAGTTTTTTACAATTCATAAAAGCAAAACTTTGAATAGATATTAAATTTTTTGGTAATGAAATATTAGTTAGCTTTCTGCAATTTGCAAATGAAAGAAAACCTACTGATGATACACTACCGGCTATTTTCACAGTAGCTAAGTTTGTACAGTTCATAAAAGCAAGGTTGCCTATATTCTTCACACCATTTTCTACAACAACAGTCTTGATTTTAGTTGCATAATTCTTCCATGGTGTATTAGGTGTAACCTTAAAAACATCATCATAATCATCATAACCGTCAGGGTCATCAACATCATAACTGTAATCGGACATTTTGCCATTGCCGGACATTGTAAGTGTACCACTTTTTTCGTTAAATGACCACTTACAATTTAGTGAATTACCTGATTTTTCACTTGTTGTACTTGCTGATACAGTAACAACACCAAATACACTAACCATCATCAATACTGATAAAATAATACTTATCATTTTTTTCATAAGTCATCTTCCTTTCTTATTTATATTTTTAGGGTATTCTATATACAACACTACTAAACGGTGGTAGCATTTCCTTTCCATCATCCTTTCTTTTTTATTAAACCCCCTTTATGCTCTTCTATATATAACACTTTTCAAGTATTAAAAAGGTTACACAATTTCCAAAAATTATTAAAATTATTTAGAACAAAGGAAAAAGCCTTCCAAAAGGAAGGCTTAAACTTAAAATCAATATTTAGTTGCATTGATAATTTGGCTAGTAACATTTTGGTCAGTATCTGCAATTGTAAGTAAAGTGTTATCCACTTGTTCTACAACTGCTGAATTCTGCCACAATTTATCGTAGTTACTGCCTTTTTCTTCATCAAACTTAGAGTAGTTCATTGAACGAGCATCTTCAATAACTTTTTTGGCATTTTTATCAGTATCAAAAACATAATATATAGCAACATCACTATTGTTTACATTTACCTTTACTGCTGACTTTAAGCCATCATAAGGGAAGATTTTCAGTTTATTCTCATCAGTCACAATTTCCATCTTAAAATTAAGGGAAGAAACATTTTCAAGTGCTGACTTAAACTCATCAGCTGACAAAGATTTTTTGCTAGGCAATGTTGTTGTAGTTACAATTTTACTACTGTTGTTACTGTCGGAACTTTTATTGTCCTTGCTATCACAACCACAAAATACAACTGCTACACACAATGCCAATGCAAAAAGTGACAATATTTTTTTCATTAATATCACCTAGAATTAGCTAATCATTGACTTGATTTTTTCCAGAACATCCTGAGCATTCGCTTTGCCCTTACTGTTCTTCATTACATAACCCATACAAGCCATAATTGCCTTTTCTTTACCCTGCTTATACTGTTCAACAGCCTTAGGGTTTGCCTCAATAGCCTGACGGCAAAGGTCATCAACAAAACTATCGTCAAGACCTGCCATATCTTCTTCACTGATATATTCTGTACAAGGCTCACCACTTTCAAGCATCTTGTCAAGTGTTGACTTAGCAAGGTTGTTCTGAACCTTACCACCCTCAATTAACTTACATAGTTCGTTAAGTTGTTCAGGTGTAGTCTTAACATCAAATGCTTCTTTGTCCTCTTCTGTCTGTAGAATACGGAACATCTGACCAATAATAAAGTTACTTGCAGTCTTTGGCTTTTTAAGGTCAGTAATAGCTTTGTCAAAATATTCAGAAATATTTCTATATTTAGTTAGAAGTTGAGCATCCTTTTCAGGAACTCCATATTCACTGACATATCTCTTGTACTTTTCTGTTGGTAGTTCAGGAAGTGTACTCTTGATTTCTTCTACTTCTTCATCAGAAACACAGATTGTAACAAGGTCAGGATCTCTAAAGTAACGGTAGTCATGAGCATCTTCTTTACTTCTCATAGAAGATGTTGTGTTAGTAGCATCATCATATCTTAATGTTTCCTGTACTACCTTACCACCATTTTCAATTAGGTCAACTTGTCTTTCGTATTCATACTCCATAGCCTTCATAATGTTGCTGATAGAGTTCATATTCTTAATTTCTGTACGAGTACCCAGCTTTTCGCTACCCTCAGGTCTAACAGAAATATTAACATCACAACGCATTGAACCTTCCTGCATACGACAGTCAGAGATACCAATGTAACGCATAACCTGTTGTAGCTTTTCTACATATTCTCTTGCTTCATCAATAGAACGAATGTCCGGTTCAGAAACAATTTCAATAAGTGGAACGCCACCTCTGTTATAGTCAACATATGTGTCACCATGGCTATGGATAAGTTTACCGGCATCTTCTTCAATATGAATATGATGAAGTCTGATTTTCTTACCACTTGAAAGTTCAACATAACCACCAATAGTTAGTGGAGCATATAGCTGACTAATCTGATATGCTTTTGAAAGGTCAGGATAGCAGTAGTTCTTTCTATCCATTTTTGAAATGTTGGCAATCTTACCATGTGTAGCAAGACCGGCCTTGATACCATATTCAACAACCTTTTTGTTTAGCTTAGGAAGTGTACCGGGAAGTCCAATACAAACAGGACAACAATGGCTATTAGGAGCACCACCAAAAGCAGTTGAACAAGAACAGAAAATCTTAGTATCTGTTGCAAGTTCAATGTGGGTTTCAAAACCTGCTACTAATTCATATTTCATAGCTTAACACCCCACTTTGTATCTTTAAAGTTTTCAGGACAAGCCTGTTCATATTTATATGCAACATTAAGGATTTTGCCTTCCTTAAATTTGTCACCGATAATCTGCATACCGATTGGCATACCCTTTTTGTTGAAACCACAAGGAACAGAAACTGATGGAAGTCCTGCAATATTGATAGGTACTGTACAAATATCTGTTAAATATGTTTCAACAGGGTCGGAAGTAGCTTCACCTGACTTAAATGCAGTCATAGGAACTGTTGGTGCAAGAATAACATCAACATTCTTAAATGCATCATCAAAAGCCTTAATGATAGTACCTCTTAGGTTCTGAGCTTTCTTATAATAAGCATCATAATAACCGGCAGAAAGTACATAAGTACCAAGAAGAATTCTTCTCTTAACTTCTTCACCAAAGCCTTCACTTCTGGTTTTGCAAATCATATCATGGATACCTTCATAATGTTCTGTCTTGTAACCATAACGGATACCGTCATATCTACCTAAGTTTGAAGATGCTTCAGCACAAGCTAGAATATAATAAACAGGAAGTGCAAACTTTAGTGCAGGTAAATCGAAGTAAACAATTTCAGCACCCATTTCTTCATACTTCTTAGCAGCCTCTAGCACAGCTTCTTTAACATCTTCACGAACACCCTCTAGGTATTCTCTGGCAATACCAATCTTCATACCCTTAATATCATTGTTAAGAGTATCATAAGTTGGTTCGCCTTGTCTGCCTTCACAAGTAGAGTCGTTCTCATCATATTCAGAAATAACATCATAAACAAGTGATGCATCCTCTACTGTTTTTGTGATAGGTCCGATTTGGTCAAGGCTACTTGCATAAGCAACAAGACCATATCTTGAAACTGCACCATATGTTGGCTTTAGACCAACAATACCACAGAATGATGCAGGCTGACGAATACTACCACCTGTATCTGAACCTAAACCAAAGGCAGCAATATCACCACCAACTGCTGATGCAACACCACCTGATGAACCACCGGCTACATGGTCGGTATTAAATGGGTTTGTTGCACCACCAAAGCAAGAAGTTTCGCAAGAAGAACCCATAGCGAATTCATCCATATTTGTTTTACCAAGTAGGATTGCATTATTCTTTTTTAGGACTTCCCAAACTTTTGCATCATAAATTGGCTTATAGCCTTTTAAAATTTTACTGCAACAAGTTGTTTCGATACCATTTGTAGAAATGTTATCCTTTAGTGTCATTGGAACACCCTCAAGAGGAAGTAGCTTTTCACCTCTCTTGATTTTTTCATCAACTTGTTTTGCTTGTTCAAGGGCAACTTCCGGTGTAACTGTAACATAAGCGTTAAGTTCACCGTTAGCCTCCTCAATAGCTTTTAAATACTTTTCTGTAAGTTCAACACAGCTAATCTCTCCGTTTTGGAGCATAGACTGTATCTTTTCAATATATCCCATATTTTCCTCCAAAACTTAAGCGTGATTTCTTACAAGGAAGTGGTCTTCCCCTTGTTCAGGAGCATTCTTTAGAATTTCCTCTGTTGGCAAAGATGGCTTTACCACATCTTCACGAAAAACATTGGAAAGGTTATTAATATTGTCAAACTCTACACCCTCAGTGTCTGCATTGTTGATTGTATCAGCAAAAGAAACAATCTCTTGCATTGACTCTGTAAGGCTGTCCATTTCTTCCTCAGGAACAAATAGCTTTGAAAGTAGAGCAATGTTTTCTACATCTTCTCTGGTAATCATCTTGTCACCCTCTAATTTATCTTAACTTAATATGAACTTCTCTTAACTGTTGTTCAGTAACTTCACCCGGACTACCAAGTAGTAAATCCTGAGCATTGCTATTCATAGGGAATGCAATAACTTCACGAATATTTTCTTCTTCTGTTAGTAGCATAATCATTCTGTCAACACCCGGAGCCATACCTGCATGTGGTGGAGCACCGTACTGGAATGCATTGTATAGTGAGCTGAACTTTGACTTTAGGTCATCTTCGCTATAACCTGCCATATCAAATGCCTTAACCATAATATCTAGGTCATGGTTACGAACCGCACCGGAAGAAAGTTCAACACCGTTACAAACAATATCATACTGATAAGCAAGAATTTCTGTTGGGTCTTGATTTTGTAGTGCATCCATACCACCCTGAGGCATTGAGAATGGGTTATGAGTAAATGCTAGGTGACCGTTTTCATCATATTCAAACATTGGGAAGTCAACAATAAAGCACATTTCAAACTTACTCTTGTCGATTAAGTCCAGTCTGTTTGCAACTTCTGTACGAATTTGACCTGCAAGAACAGGAGCCTGATCAGGAGTATCGGCTATAAAGTAAATAACATCTCCTGCTTTACTACCGTTTCTCTTAATTAGTTTTTCTCTGTCACCGGGCTTTAGGAACTTATCAATAGGACCGTCAAATGTTAAATCATCATTAACCTTAACATAGCCTAAGCCCTTCATACCGATTGAAAGAGCAAATTCTTCCATTCTCTTGAACCACTTTTTGCTCTGCTTTGCACAGTCAGGAACATTGATAGAACGAACTGTCTTTTTACGGAATGGAGCAAAATCAGTTTCTTCAAACATATCAGAAATTTCTACAATAAGTAGTGGATTTCTTAGGTCAGGCTTATCTGAACCATACTTTAGCATTGATTCCTTATAAGGAATTCTCTTAAATGGTGGTTTGCTAACTTCCTTATCGCTGAACTTCTTGAATGTATCATAAAGAACTTCTTCAGCAACTGCAAAAACATCTTCCTGAGTAGCAAAAGCCATTTCAAAGTCCAGCTGATAGAATTCACCCGGAGAACGGTCTGCTCTTGCATCTTCATCTCTAAAGCAAGGTGCAATCTGGAAGTATTTATCAAAACCTGAAACCATTAGTAACTGCTTAAAAATCTGTGGAGCTTGAGGTAGAGCATAGAACTTACCCTTGTGCTTTCTTGATGGGATTAGGTAGTCTCTTGCACCTTCAGGAGAAGATGTTGAAAGGATTGGAGTTTGCATTTCCAAAAATCCCATGTCATTCATTTTACTTCTTAGGTAGCTGATAATCTGACTTCTTAGTACAATGTTGTTATGAACCTTAGGGTTTCTAAGGTCTAGGAATCTGTACTTTAGTCTTACATCTTCAGAAGTATTTGTTGAAGTCATAACTTCAAAAGGTAGGTTATTCTTACACTTACCAAGAACCTTAATGTCCTCTGTGTGTACTTCAACATAACCTGTTGCAATTTTCTTATTGATTGTATCTTCATCTCTCTTAACAACTTTACCTGAAAGAGTAACAGTACATTCTCTGTTAATATCTTTTAGGATTTCGTCATTATGAACAACAACCTGAAGAACACCGTAGTGATCACGAATATCAAGGAACATAACACCACCGTGGTCACGGATATTTTCTACCCAACCTGCTACACGGACAGTATCTCCTATATTACTTTCTCTTAATTCGCCACAAGTAACTGTGCGATAAATATTTTCTCTAACCATTTCTACTTTCCTTTCCAGAAATGTTTTGGGCATACTATGACCCATAATGAAATATTATAACATAGACAACAGTATCTTTCAATATTTTATAGAAAGAATTTCCCTAGATTTTTCATATAATTTCTATTTACGTAACTACTAAATCAATAATATTACTATTTCACCTACGCAACATTACAAAATCATTATAACATATAAAAAGCCTCATATACAGAGGTTTTTTCGATATTTACTAATCTTTTTATGTTTATTTTTTTAGATAATTAATAGTATTTTATAACCAATAGTAGTCATTAAATAAATATTCATAATATGAAGTCTATAGTTCTCTTTGTGTTTATTTTTAATCACTTCAACAAATTATAGCTTGTAGAGTTGTTTATGTAATGTAGATAAATTAGATAGTAACCGATTTATTCATCTAATTTATAGTTTTTCCCTCCTTCAGTCGATTTATAAAAGGTAAATTGCCGTTCCGTCAATTTACAATCGACAGCTCCCTCGTCTGAGGGAGCCAAGCGTAATATGTACAAATTTACAAGTTTGTACATAATTAAAAAATTGTACAGACCTTGTTGCCTCCCTCGCTGAGGGAGGTGGCTTTGCGTATGCAAAGACGGAAGGAGTGATTGGAATTGTAAATTTATTTACAATTCCATATTAGTTGAAACTATCAAATAGCACTACAAACCATAATTTGTAAAACCAATTCATCTTAACTAATAAACAAAATGAAAATATAAACATATAAAAAGGTGTTTCAACAAAAGATTGAAACACCCTTAAAAAATAACAATTATTTATTTTTTATCGCATTAAGCAGTTTGATAATTTCGGCGAATCCAAGCATAAACATACCACCAATAAAGCTTACACCCCACCAAGCAACAGCAACAGCAAAGCTAAAGTAATATGTGTCCTCCAGAATATTCTTTGTATAGCCCATAGCAAAACCAAGAATTGCACCAATAATAAAAATTGCATATGCAATACCGGTTAACACCTTTGCTACTTTATTTTCCTTATTAACAGGTGTTGTGTTATCACTTTGTTTGCAATACTTTAAAATTTCCTCATATTCCTCATCGGTAACATTGATTGGAATTTTCTTAAAATATCTGCCTTCCTTAGTTTCTTGGTCATATTCATAATCGGGATATTCTTCACTCCAAGCAGGATTTTCAGAATATTCTTTATCATAAAGTCCCAAGTCATTCAGAACTTTTGCTTTTTCCATATTCTTATTGTATTCGGCTTGTATTTTCTGTTGATTAATAAATTCTTGTACCCTTTGATTCATTCTACTTCTCCCCTAATTTGCAACAATTATGTTTTACTTTACAATTACTACTATATCATCATCAGACTATTTTGTCAATTTTTGCTTAACCAATCATAAAATACACTATATATACAACTGAGTAATTATTATAAATAGAAATTAAAATAAAAAATCGAGGACATCTCAAAAAGAGATGCCCTCAAAAAGGAGTTGATTATTCTAAATTACTTTAGATATGTTAAACCTGTTTCGCCAATAGCTCCATCAATACCTGTGAAGCCCTTTGCACAACATACATAAACTCTCATATTTGACTTACCAGGTGCTGGAACTGAAAGTGTACCATTTGTAACAACCTTCTTGTCACCTGTAACTGCGTCAATATATGTACCGTTAGGAACGTTATTGAATGTTGCAGCACTTGAGATTGTAACTAGAGCAAGTGAATCTGTGTCATCGCTTGTATATCTTCTGATATAAGCCATATCGCCACTTACATAGTTGCTATCTACTGTGTACTGACCCTTCTGAAGAGCAGGAACAGCACGACGAATCTTGTTAAGCTTTGTGATATGCTTTGCTAGAGGATAACTTAGAGATTCTGAAGCAGCACCTGAAGCTGTATAATCACCAAAGTCTGTTGTCTTAACATCACCTTCAACGTTGTCACCGAAGTAAGCACGACCTGTGCCTTCAAGAGGAGTCTTGTTAGCACCACCGTCAATCATAATGCCCTTCTTAAATTCAATTTCTGAACCGTAATAAATACAAGGAATACCACGGAATGTGAACATTAGGTCTAGGTTTTCTGCCCAAGTTGAAGTACCACCGTTAAATCTAACGCTATCGTTAGGACCAGGAGCGTAGTCATGTGAATCAACATAAACAACATTCCAAGTTGCATCATTAAAGTATGGATCTTCTTGCTTAGCTAGACCATAAGCATTACCTGCTGTATTGAAGTTATAATGCATTGTAAAGTCAATTGCATTCATACCAGAAGCTTTACTTGTATCTGGTGTATGGTAACTAATACCCTTTAGGAATGCATTGTCAGATGATGGCTGATCTGTTGTATCATCATATTCTTTGTAGTGGTCAAATGTTAGGTTCATGTTATTGTTGATAGATTCAGGATCTGAGCCACTTGACCATTCTTTAGCCCACTTAGGATCAGATTCATCCCATGTATAGAACATTGATGATTCCTGAGCATGACCACGGTACCAAATCTGACCGTAACGAGTACAGATTTCACCGAACATATAGAAGTTAGGATTACCGTACTTAGCTGCATTTGCCATCATCTGCTTGTTATACATCATATTTAGAGTTAATCTTGGAATATGTCTAACAGTATCAACACGGAATGCATCAACACCCATAGCCATATACTTACTGTAAGCCTGGTTGATATATTCAGCAACTGCTGGATTTTCTGTATTTAAGTCAACACAGTCACCGGCAATCTGACCGTATTTACATGACCAGTCATCCCAGTTAAGGTTTCTAAAGTAAGATGTATGATAATAGTTGTTAGGATTGTAAATTTTAGATTTTGATAACTTAATATCAGAATAGTCCTTTGTTGAAGGGTGAACACCTGTTGAGTTACTATCCTGAATTGAGTTATTCTTCATTAGGTTAATTCTAGCATCATGCTGTTTTGCAGGTGTTAAGCTCCAATATTCTTCAGCTGTGTTAACTCCTGCTTGATCTAGAAGTTGCTTAGTAGGAATCATAGAATCTTCGATACTGCCTAAATCCTTTGAAGTATCCTTATCGAATAGCTTACAAAGTGTACCTTCACCGAAGTTACCTGTATGTTGCCATACAACATCCTGTACAATCTTCATGCCCTTCATATGAGCTGCCTGAATTAGATCCTGATAAGTGAAGTCATCACTTTCATATCTTGCATCAACCTTTGAGAAATCCATAGCATGGTAGCCATGGTAGTCATAGCCTGAACCGTTTTCAACAATAGGAGTAATCCAAATTGCTGAGAAACCAAGAGCTTTAATGTAGTCTAACTTTTCAGCAAGACCCTTAAAGTCACCTCTCCATGCAGGGTCTGAGTCAGGGTTATTATATACATTGTCATCCCAACAGTGAACGTCATTTGACTTATCACCATTATAGAATCTTGTTGTAACTACGAAGTAAATTGACTCTTCACGAAAATCAACAGATGAAACAGGGTCAAACTCATCAGGGTTTGAGCTCCACCAAATATTGTTATAGAACCACCATTCACCTGTCTTACGAGTAAGTTCCTTTGTAAGTTGCTTACCGTCTTTATCTGTGAACATTAGGTTAATCTTTGTAACATCTTTAAATGTTGTTGTATACCAGTTATCCTTGTCAGCAGTCATCTGTTCACCAGGATATTCTGTTTTGATATTATTTGGAAGTGAGTTCCAATAATATACATATGGAGTTACGCCTTCACTCTTATAGTGTACTGTTATTCCAGCTTCTGTAGTTTCGCTTGAAGCAGCAGTCTTCTTAACACTTGTATCCTTAGCAGATACACCGACTGTGCCTACAACCATAATAGATGCTGAAACTGCAATGACCATCAAGAGTGCAATGATTTTTTTAATTTTGGTCATAATCTACTATACCTCTTTTTAATTTGCTTTAGCAAGGAATTTTTGGATAGCTACAGCATCCTTAACATTCATTTTACCATCTTTGTTAAAGTCAGAAACTGTTTCATCATATGAATCAACAACCATACCTGTGTGTTTCTTCTGAATTAGAGAAGAGTCTCTAACATTTAGAACACCATCACCATTAACATCACCAAGGATCTTACTTGGATCCGGAGTTGATGGTTTAGTAGCAGTAGTTGGAGTTGTTACTGTTGGATCTGTCTTAGATGGAGTTGTTACAGTTGGTTCTGTCTTAGATGGAGTTGTTACAGTTGGGTCAGTAGGAACTGTTGGGTCTGTTGGGTTCTGAGTTGATTCAAACTTTAACTGCTGAGTGATTGTCTGGTTATCACTACCCTGAACAGATACATCAACTGTATAAGTACCGGACTTAATTGCTGTAAATGAATAATTCTTGTTTAGTGTGTAATAAGCTGTGTTAACCTGTTCACCTGAAGGATCTTTAACTACATATTTGTAGAAAAGAAGCTTTGTACCTGTGTTACCACCGGCTGCGTTTACAGAAAGGTTAGTAGCTGTACCTGTCTTAATCTGGTTACCTGTAAGAGGGTTAGAAGATAGGAATACAGGCTTTTGTTCCTGAGAAGGGTCTTTGATTGTGAAAGACATTTCTCTAAAGTTTTGGTTACCGGCATTATCCTTAACATCAACTCTTACAGTGTAGTCACCGGAAGCAACCGGATTCCAAACGCAAGAATTGTCAGCAGAATAACTTCTGATAACTTGACTGTTTACTGAGTACTGATACTGTACGCCAGTAGTTTCTGTCTTTGTTGTAGTTGTTAGTGCAATAGCACTGCCAATGTAAGCAGGTGACTTTGTGTCTGATTCAAAAGATGTAATTCTTAGTGGGCTTGTATCATATACTTCCCATGAACCATCTTTGTAAATCATACTGTTGCCAGGGTAAACAATATTACCTGTCTGTGAGCTACCGTTATTGAAGATAATGTGGTCGTATTCGCCTTTAATGTCATAAGACCATACACCATCACCCTCATCAGTCATAGCCTCACCTGGCCAAGCTTTGTTGTTTGCATTGCTTTTACCATCATACCACATGTAAGCGTTAACCTTTGACCAATTACCAGTGTTTTGGAAATACACTGTGTCACCGCTTGCAGAGGTTGCCCCTGATTTTTCTGTGTTAGTATTAGCAGCAAATACAGAATAACTGCCAACACCTACAGCACTTAAAAGCATAAGTACTGCTAAGAAAACACCAAAGGACTTTTTGCATAATGTTTTCATTGTTTTGCCTCCTAAAAGTAAAATATTTTCTTACGGTTAAATTATATCAAAAAAGCTCAAGGGTTTTTATTCTGTAAAAGAATAAAAAAAATTAATTATATACAATCTTTTATACAATAACTTGTTTATATGTACCAAGTTATGAACTAAATATTAATAGCCCTTTAAATACCTGTAACAGTATTTTAGGAAATTATGAACTAGGATTTTATTTTATCCCAATAAGATTTAAATGCTTGTTCATTTTTATTGTCACCATAAGTATAATATTGTCTGTCTTTCAAAATATCCGGTAAGTACTGTTGATTTACATAATGATTTTTATAATCATGTGGATAAAGGTAGTGTTGTCCTTTGTTTTGATTATCTTCACCATCATAGTGAGTGTTTTGAAGTTGTCTTGGAATACTGCCAATATTTCCTGCTTTTATATCAGCCATTGCTTTGTCTATTGCCATTTTTCCTGAATTTGACTTAGGAGCATTACACACCATAATAACTGCATCGGCAAGAGGAATTCTAGCCTCAGGAAGTCCAACAGACATTGCAATATCAACACAGCTCTTTACTATAGGTATAAGGTTTGGGTAAGCAAGTCCTACATCTTCACAAGCACACACCATAAGCCTTCTACAAGCAGAAATCAAGTCACCTGCAATTAAAAGTCTTGCTAAGTAATGCAAGGCTGCGTCAGTATCACTACCACGCATACTCTTTTGATAAGCTGAGAGAATATCATAATGCTCATCACCCTCCCTATCGTATCGCATAGCACTTCTTTGGGTAAGGTCTTTGGCTGTTTCCTCTGTGATAGTCTTTACACCGTCAACAGTATCGGTAGCTAAAAAAGAAAGTTCAGCACTGTTCATAGCCTTTCTCACATCGCCACCACAAGCAACAGAAATTGTCTTAACTGTTTTGTCATCAATTTCAACAGAAATACCGTTTTCATCTGCCAAAATAGAAAATGCCCTTTTAACTGCCTTTTCTACTTCTTCATATGGCACAGGCTTAAACTCAAAAACTGTACTACGACTCAAAATTGCATTATATACATAGAAATAGGGATTTTCTGTTGTTGAAGCAATCAGTGTAATCTTGCCGTTTTCAATGTATTCAAGTAGTGTTTGTTGTTGTTTCTTATTAAAATACTGAATTTCATCAAGATAAAGCAACACGCCGTTTAGTCCTGCAAAACCGTCAAGCTCCTTAAAAATATCTTTCAAGTCAGAAGTTGAGGCAGTTGTACCGTTTAACTTTTTGAAAGTCATATTGGTTTTCTTAGCAATATAAGTTGCAAGAGTGGTTTTGCCAACTCCTGATGGACCATAGAATATTAAGTTAGGAATTTTGTTACTTTCAATAATTTTACGCAAAGGCTTTCCTTCACCTAAAATATGTTTTTGACCTACAATATCATCAAGGGTCGAGGGTCTAAGTCTATCTGCTAAAGGTTGCATAATTTCCTCCTTTCGTATTTTTAATATATTCAACCGTTGTTAACTAAAATAATAGGGTGTCACAAAGACACCCTATTGATATTTTGTAATATTTATTTTGTTAAATACTCCAAATCTAAATATTCCAAATCAGTCTTCATATAGAGGATACTTCTTGCAGATTTCTTCAACACCTGCTCTAACCTTATCCTTGTTGCCTTCATAGTCATTTAGAACTAAAGTAATATATTCAGCAATCTTGTCACAATCTTCTTCCTTTAGACCACGAGTTGTAACTGCTGCTGTACCAATACGAACACCACTTGTAACAAATGGACTTAGTGGTTCATTTGGAATTGTATTCTTGTTAACTGTAATATAACAGTCATCAAGTCTTGCTTCAAGTTCCTTACCTGTAACACCTGTATCTCTTAAATCCATAAGTAGAACATGGTTGTCTGTACCACCTGAAACCAGCTTACAGCCTCTCTTAACAAGACCATCTGCAAGAGCCTTACAGTTCTTAACAATCTGCTTACCGTATTCCTTAAATTCAGGCTTTAGAGCTTCACCAAGACAAACTGCCTTTGCAGCAATAATGTGCATTAGTGGACCACCCTGAGTACCTGGGAAAATAGCCTTGTCAATTGCCTTAGCATACTTTTCTTTACAAAGAATCATACCACCTCTAGGTCCACGAAGTGTCTTATGAGTTGTTGTTGTAACAAAGTCACAATATGGAACTGGGTTTGGATGAACACCTGCTGCTACTAAACCGGCAATATGAGCCATATCAACCATTAACAAAGCACCAACTTCATCAGCAATTTCTCTGAACTTTGCAAAGTCGATAATTCTTGGGTAAGCTGACGCACCGGCAACAATCATCTTTGGCTTACATTCTTTTGCAATTTCAAGAACCTTATCATAGTCAATACGGTGAGTTTCACTGTCAACACCATAAGGTACAAAGTTAAAGTACTTACCACTCATATTAACAGGTGAACCGTGAGTTAAGTGACCACCTTCGTTAAGGTTCATACCCATAACTGTATCACCCGGTGTTAGCATTGCAAAGTAAACTGCCATATTAGCCTGAGCACCTGAGTGAGGCTGTACATTAGCGTGTTCTGCACCAAATAGCTCACAAGCTCTCTTTCTGGCAATTTCTTCAACCTTATCTACTGCATAGCAACCACCATAATAACGCTTACCTGGATAACCTTCAGCATACTTATTAGTTAGTAAGCTACCCATAGCAGCCATAACTGCAGGTGAAACAATGTTTTCTGATGCGATAAGTTCAAGGTTTCTCTTCTGACGAGCCTGTTCTTCAGCCATTGCTGAACCAACTTCAGGGTCGTACATATTTACAAAATCAATAGAATTTACTTTTTCCATTTTAATTATCTCCCATTCCTTTTATTTACTATTCATTATATAGGAAAATTCCTTATATTTCAACTATTAATGTGCATATCCAAAACTTTTTGTACCAAAGCATATAATTCTTCAAGTGACGAGGTATGACCGGCTTCATTTCTTAGGGATGCTGCACCTCTAAAGCCTTTTAGATACCACACAATATGCTTTCTGCTTTGACGAATACCAAGGTACTCACCTTTTAGTTCACACATTCTTTCAATCTGCTTAACCATTACCGAAAGTTTTTCTTCCGGTGTTGGCTTAGGTGGAATTGTTCCTGTCTTTAGATACTGATTAATTTCATCAAATAGCCAAGGATTACCCAAAGCACCTCTGCCAACCATAATCATATCACAACCGGTATGTTCATAAAGTTTCTTAGCCTTTTCGGCAGAATTAACATCACCGTTGCCTATTACGGGAATTGTTAGGTGGCTTTTCACTTCCTTAATAATATCCCAATCAACAGGTGGCTTGTAGTACTGTTGTCTTGTCCTACCGTGAAGTGCTACTGCTGAAGCACCGTTTTCTTCCACAATAGTTGCGACTTCAAGACAATTTATCGAGTCATCATCCCACCCTTTTCTCATCTTTACAGTTACGGGAATATCAACTGCCGACACAACTTCCTTAACTATTTCACCACAAAGTTTAGGTGTTTTCATAAGTGAAGCCCCTGCACCGTTGCCACTTATCTTTGGAGCAGGACAACCCATATTTATATCAATAAAGTCCGGTTTAAACTGCATTGCAAATACTGCAGCATCGGCCATAGTCTTTGGTTCATTTCCGAAGATTTGAATACCGGATGGTCTTTCTTTATCGGTTAGTTCCATTAGTTCGGCTGACTTTTTACTATTATAATGTATTCCCTTTGAGCTTACCATTTCTGTTACGGTATAAGCAGCACCGTAGGATGCACAAAGTTCTCTAAATGCACAATCTGCCACCCCTGCCATTGGGGCAAGAGCAGCAGAATTTTTTATTTCAATATTTCCGATTTTCATATTATATCCTTACTTAATTATTGGTATCTCTTGAATTTGCCCATATTTTTGCCTTTTACCTTAGTAGAAAGTAAAAATGCAATAATTACACAAGCAGAAATAATAACTGCAATCCAACAAACTACACCACCAACAAAGCTAACACCACCATCTTCATCAGCACCAATAGCAGTAGGTAATTCTTCTGCTACCTGAGTCGAGTCAACTAATGTTGGTAATTTATTTACATCATAAGTTGGTTCAGTATAGTTTTCTGTTACAGGTTCGGTTTCAGGCTCTGTTTCCGGTTCTGTAGCAGGTTCAGTTTCCGGTGCTTGAGTAACCGGCTCTGTTTCCGGTGCTTGGGTAACAGGTTCTGTTTCCGGTGCTTGAGTTACCGGTTCAGTTACAGGTTCTTGAGTAACAGGTTCTGTTACCGGTTCTTGTGTTACAGGTTCTGTAGCTACAGGCTCTGTTACCGGTTCAGTTACAACATCTTCAGCAAAAGCAGTTGTAAATGACATTACACAGAACAAAGTTGCAATAGCCAGAACAATTGAAAATTTCTTTATATTAATTAATTTCATTATTATTACCTTCAATAATCATTGATAAGGTAATTATATCACATTTCAATTATTTTGCAATACTTTTGCCAAAGCCTTTCCCACCATCTTTCCGGAACGCTTTACTTCATCAATAGTATTTACATCTGTACCAAATTCAATTAGCAAAGAACCGTTGCACACATTTAGGTTATAAGTATATTCTCCAAAGTTAAGTGGTCTAGTTAATCCGGGATACATTGTTTCTGCAGTTTGTTGAAGTTTTATGGCAAAGTCAAGGTTATCTCTCCAAAAAGGAAAGTCCCCTCCACCCTCATACTGATAACCTGTCATAATCATAATTTGTGAGGCTTTCTTTCCTTTATATTTAAAAGTAGGTTTAACTTTACCTGTTGTATCATCACCGATAGCATCTCTATGTATATCTAGTACAACCTTAATACCCTTATACTTTTCCATATACTTTTGTATAGTATTGTAACTTCTGTCATACCCACCGTTATATGATGGATAGTCATGCTTTGTTTTGTCATGGATAACACCAATACCGGCTTTTTTCAGTTGCTTTTCTATTTCGTCACCTACTGCTGTAACATTTTCTTTATTATTAGTTGTTCTTGGATAATAGTCACTTGGATAATAACCGGTATCACTTTTTAGATAACTTTCACAAGTATGAGTATGGAAAATCAATACTTGGACTTGGTGGTTCTTTTCTATTTTAAACGGCAAACCTCTCTTTAATTCTGTGGCAATATCAAGAGAAAAGTCAGTATAATTTTTTACACAAAAATTATCATATGTAATACCATCCTCACCAAACTGTTTTTCTATGACAGGATAATTTTTTCCTGATGAGGTGGTAGGGACAGTTTCTTTATTTGTTTTATTTACCTTTGTTTTTGTAGTAGGTACAGTAGTTAAGACAGTAGTAGGTGTTGTTGTGGGAACTTTATCAACCTTCTTAACCACTTCAACCGAATTTTCCTTAGGTGTTACATAGCCACCTACCCTATTACATAATGAATACATACCTGCAACAATAGCAACAAAAGCAAAAAGCAAACTTAATTTTCTTATATTTCTGCCCATAAAACCACCTCTTTAATATTCTCTTTAATACTATGATGGGTTTGTACATTTTAGTACATTAGGCTCATAAGGTCGCTTAAATTTAAATCAGAATGAAGTGCATAATTAATAGCAAGTGCAATCAGTTCAGAAGCTCTATTTATCAGCAAATCTATTTCTTTAGGTGTAACTACCATTTGTCTGCCGTTGGGATTTACCATACTTTTTAATTGTTCCGAAAATTTCACATCTTCCGTATCAAACAGATCAAGTGCCAAAGTTGATGCATCAACAACTGTTGGCACACCTATACCTATAACAGGAATACCTAAAGTTTCTTGTGATAATTTTGTTCTGTTGTTTCCAACACCTGCTCCGGGAGAAATGCCGGTATCACTAATTTGAATTGTACAGCCAAGCCTTGAAAGTCGTCTTGAAGCCAATGCATCAATGGCTATAAGTGCATTTGGCTTTATTTTCTTAATCAAGCTATACAGATACTCACCTGTTTCAATACCTGTTTTTCCTGTTACACCGGTAGCAACTACTGCAACCGGTCTAAGTTTATCAAGACCTGTTGCCTTTGCAACTTCACCTTTTATATGTCTGGTTGCTATAATCTTTGATGCTGATTTTGGACCTAGTGCATCAGGAGTTATTTCTGTATTCCCTAAACCTGCAATCATTACCAGACCATTTACAGGTATAAGGTGCTTTATCTCCTGTGCAATAACTTCTAACTTTTCATCAGGTGTTTTGTAATTATCGGAAAGTGGTGGCATTTCTAAAGTTACATAAGTTCCTTTTTCTTTACCTAGTTTTGCACTTGCTTTATCACTTGTTATTTTCAGTCTGGAAACTTTAATATCTTCCTTTTCGCTTTCTTCAAATTTCACACCTTTAATATCTTCACCAAAAATTTCTCTTGCTTCTAAAGCAAGGTCTGTTCTTCGTTCCATAATATCCCCCACATTCTGTAAATATCTTTTCCGAAAGTTAACAATTATATTCTTTACAGTGCAAAAAGTATTTGATATAATGTGATTAAATGCAAATGCTATCGAAAGGACAGGTAAAATGAATAAATTTGCAAAAATTGTTTCTATTGCAAGTGCAATGTTAATTGTGTCTACTACCGGACTTAGTGTTAGTGCTGCAAAAGTTGACACATTAGAAAGTAAAAATTCAAGTGAAATTGCAATACCTTTTACAGGTGAAGGAACTACACTTGATGTTGATGAAAATTTACCTTCATCATATAGTTCAAAAGACTTAAATCTTGTAACACCAATCAGACAACAAGGCAATGCTCAAATCTGTTGGGCTTATGGTGGATTAAGCAGCCTTGAAACATTACTTATTAAAGATGGTGTAATAGATAATTCTTCTAACTCTTGGTATTCTGCTGCTCATGTTGATGCTTGGGGTACTCCAAGAAAAGACGGTACAGGTTGGCAGAGAGAATACTACAAAGGTGGTGGCTTTCCATATATTACAATGGGTTACCTAAGTAGTTGGAGTGGTGGTGTTTCTGAGAATGAATTTCCATACACAAGCCCACTAAGTCTTTTTGATATTAACAAAAAGTACAATATTAATAATGTTGTAACAGGCATTATGTACCTTGATTCTGAGGATAAAGACACTATCAAAAAATCTATAAAAGATTATGGTGCAGTTACTACTCACTACAATGAATATTCAAAATTCTCTGCTGATGATACCCATTCATACTGTCCGGGTGCATCAAACTACATTAATGGTCACTGTATTAGTGTTGTAGGTTGGGATGATAACATCAGCAAAGAAAGTTTCACTGTAAATATTGATGGCACAACATACACACCTAAAAAGGATGGTGCATGGTTATGTAGAAATAGCTGGGGTGACTACAACGATTTTGACGGTTACTTCTGGATTTCTTACGAAGACTACTACATATTCTCTGATGTATTTGGTCCATCATATGCTTTTACCGACTATATGAAAAACAATGTATCAAATACAATTCATCAAGTAGAAACATTTGGTGCTACTTATGAATTTGATTATCTTGATGAAGCATCAAAAGATACAACATACATTAATGTTCTAAATATTGATAACACAAATGAATATTTAAACAAAGTTATGTTTGAGTCAACAAGTGTTGGTGCTAACTACACACTATATTACATTCCTGTTGACAATGAAGGCACACCAAGTAGCGACAAGACAACTTGGAAAGCACTTAAAACCGGTAAAGTACCATACAGTGGTTACTACACAGCTGATGTGGACCCTCTATATGTTAGCAAAGGCAAAATCGGTATTGGTGTTGAGATTGATACAACCGATACAAAAGCTATAAACGGTATTGGTGTTTCAGAATGGCTGGAAAATAAAGATGAAAGAATCTTTAATACTGAAGCTAAAAGAGGTCAAAGCTACATTTATACTGACAAAAATATCTTTCCTAACATTCCTAGTCTAAGCAAAAGCAAGGTAAATGATGTTATGGATTTTTACGAAGATGTTAATGATGACACAGAAGGTGGTAACTTTGTAATTAAGGGTATCACTTATAAAAGAGGAACACTTGTAGGAGACGCTAACCTAGATGGTGTTGTTAATATTGAAGATGCAGTTTGTATTCAGAAAAGCACAATTCATAGCTATACACTTTCCAGTGAAGGTCAGATAAATGCTGACATTAATCAAAATGGTGTTGTAAATGTTAAAGATGTAACAGAAATTCAAAGATTACTTGCAAAAGTAACCGGCGATAATCAGTAATTTTTAATTTTTATTTTAATTTTCATATTTTATCTAAAGCATAATTTAAGCCTCCATTTCGGAGGCTTATTTTTATGTTGGTTAAGTGTAACCTTAATTTTCATCTTTAAACTTTTTTTGTAGATTAATAAGAATATACTTTACAAATTTGATTTTTTCAATTTTGTCTGTGGGTAAAGATTAGTTTTATAAATTTGGGTTTGTAGGTGTGAATTATAGCAAAATTTTGGCTCACAGTCGTAGGGGCGAACACCGTTCGCCCGTTAAAAAGTGTGATACCTATAGGATTTTTGTCCTATTTTCAGATTATAAATTTATAATATCTACATAGGGCAAAGTACCTATATAAAGGCTAGTTTGTAGGGGACATCAATGATGTCCCCTACAACTGTAACTCATAATTCTTATTATATTTTATAGTTAGAAATAGAGGAAAAATTCAGCTATGATGATATTTTAAACAAGTTTAAAATATCAACCACTCCTTTCGTCACCATTCGGTGACACTTCCCTCAGCGAGGGAAGCAAAATAATTTGTACAAATATAAAATTAGTACGCAATTTTTAAATAGTACAGACTTTATAAATTGATACAATTTATAGTAAAAACAAAGGCTCCCTCAGACGAGGTATTCCCTTGCTAAGGGAAATGTCCCGTTAGGGACAAAGGGTTTGCCGTTTTCGCTAGAAAAGCTAGTCATTCGTGAATTGCAGAGCAATTCACTTTTTAAAGAATGACTGAAGGAGGGATAAAACTATAAATTAAATGAATTAATCGGCTACTATCTAATTAACCTACACAACATAATCATCTCCACAACCCTAATTTGTTATAGTGATTTATGATTGCTTATATTTTTGGTTATACAAAAGGCAAAAGCAGACCCATTATTGAGTCTGCTTTATTATAGGTAATATAATTTTTTAATTCTAAATTTTAGGTATCTTTAGAATAACGACTTAACAACAAATTACATTGAGTCTGGGCAAGAAATGTTGAACATTGTTAGAACATTCTTAATAACTGTCTTAACTGCAACACAAAGAGCAAGTCTTGCCTGAGTTAGCTTTTCGTCATCGCCCTTAACTCTACAAGCATTGTAGAACTTATGGAACAATGTTGCAAGAGTTGTAACATAGCGAGTAATCTTTGTTGGGTCATAGTCCTTAGCAGCAGAGATAATCTCATCTTCAAATGATGCTAGGTGGCTGATAATGTCAATTTCTTCAGGAGCAGTTAGCACATCAAGGTCACTTTCTGAGCAATCCTTTGGTGAGATACCGTCCTTTTCAAGAGCCTTTAGAATTGAGCAAATTCTGGCATGAGCATACTGAACATAATAAACAGGGTTTTGGTTATCTTCTTTAACTGCAAGGTCAAGGTCAAAGTCCATCTGACTGTTAGCCTCTCTTGTGTTAAATAAAAATCTAGCTGAATCAACAGGCACTTCTTCAAGTAGGTCGGCAAGTTGAATTGCCTTACCTGTTCTCTTACTCATCTTTACAAGTTCACCGTTACGAACCAGCTTAACAAGTTGCATTAGGAGAACATTTAGCTTGTCACCATCATAACCGATAGCATCCATAGCACCCTTCATTCTCATAACATGACCATGGTGGTCAGCACCCCATACATCAATAAGAGTTGTGAAACCTCTGTCGAACTTATTCTTGTGGTAAGCAATATCAGCAGTAAAGTATGTTGGGTTACCGTTTTGACGAATTAGAACATCATCCTTTAGTTCTAGCTTATCAATGTAATCTTGCTTTTTGCCTTCTGCTAGAAGTTTCTTTGTAACAACTTCTTTGTTCTTGTACCATACGGCACCTTCTTTTTCGTATGTTAGACCTTTCTTTGTAAGAATGTCAACAACTTCCTTAACTGCACCACTGTTGTGAAGTTCACTTTCAAAGAACCACTTATCATAAGTGATTTTATACTTAGCCATATCACTTTGCATTTTCTTAATATTTCTTGGTAGTGCAAAGTCAACAAGTGCTTTCTTTCTTTCTTCTGATGAAACATTTAGTAGCTTGTCACCGTTTTCATCATTGTATAGATTAGCAAGGTCTGTAATATCTCCACCCTGATAACCGTCTTCCGGGAATGGTACTGTTTCATCATAAATCTGTAAGTATCTGGCTTCCAGAGAACAAGCAAACTTTTCGATTTGGTTACCGGCATCATTTACATAGAATTCTCTCCACACATTGTAACCGGCTTTATCAAGAACAGATGCTAGACAGTCACCTAAAGCACCACCTCTTGCATTACCCATATGCATAGGACCTGTAGGGTTAGCAGAAACAAATTCTACCATTACCTTTTCACCTTGACCGTAATTACTCTGACCAAAGTTTTCTTTTTCTTCTTCAACTTCCTTTAGTACCTTACTGTAGTAGCTTTGTGATAGGAAGAAGTTAATGAAACCGGGACCTGCAGTTTCAAACTTAGTAAATAGAGTACCCTCTAAATCAATATTTTCTGTAATAGCTTGAGCAATTTTAAATGGTGGCATTCTAAAAGTTTTTGCTGAAACTAATGCACAGTTTGTTGCTAAGTCACCGTTAGACTTATCGGCAGGTTTTTCAATAATAAATTCCGGAATATCGCCCTCAGGTAATGCACCGTTCTGTATAGCTTTATTAATAGCAGATGTAATAACATCTTTCAATTGTTGTTTTGCAAGTGTAGCAGTTTTTGACATATCAATTTTCCTTTACTGTAAGAATAAAACGGTTGTAGCTGACAGTTTCACCATTTAAGTCAAGGCTATAAGCAACATCAAGCTTACCACCGTTATCTGTTAAATTATTGTGTAGCTTTGTACATAATACACTAAACATTAAGTCACCCATTTTTGTTCTGTAATGGCAGTTATGTACCTTGTCTTTTTCTAAGAAAAGTCTTGTTGTGTGGTCACCCTCCCTGAGAATAGAGAGTTTACTGTCATTTACAATTTTAATGGTGTTTAGCGAATAGTCACCCTCAAGCTGACTATCTTCAGAATACTCTTTATATTTTACAATTCTTATGCCATTTTCTTCATAGTATTCCCCCGGTGCAGTAAAGGTCATCTCGTCCTTTTCTTGCAGGTTACTTTGAGAGGCATAAAATGTAATCAAATATTTTTTACTCATTAATATTCCTCTATATTTATCTGTTTTACATAGTGGTCAATATTTTGTCCTAAGAAAATTTCAGCAACCTTTTCGAAGTTGTCCGGAGTGTCGCTAACATAAAATTCATTTTTGCCTACTTGAGTTTCCGGTGCAAGTAAGTTTTCCCTCTTAAGAACTTTCTTTGCATAATAAGCAGTTTCCATACCACTATCTATCAATGAAACACTATCCCCCATAACTTCGGCAATAACATCACGCAAAATTGGATAGTGAGTACAACCTAGGATTAGCGTATCAACATTGTTTTCTTTTAATGATGCAAGGTATCTTTCTACTGTAAGGTGTACAATAGGGTCATTTTTATCAATGAAACCATTTTCAACAAGTGGAACAAATAGAGGACAGTCCTGTTCAAAGACCTTAATTTCAGGGTCTTCCTCAGTCAGTCTTTTTTTGTAGCTATGGCTACCGATTGTAGCACTTGTACCGATAACACCAACTCTTTTATTTTTAGTTGTGCGTACAGCAGTATATACAGTAGGGTTTACAACACCGGTATATGGGTAACCCTGAGCTCTCAATAAATCACCGGCTACTGAAGAAACTGTACCACAAGCAGCAATAACCATTTTTACATTGTGTTGTAATAAAAAGTTTGCATCTTGTAAAGCATATTTTTTTATAGTGTCATTACTTCTTGAACCATATGGAACTCTACCTGTATCACCAAAGTAAACAATATTTTCATTTGGCAAAACCTTTATTAACTGCTTAACGGCAGTCAGTCCACCTAGTCCGGAATCAAATACACCAATAGCTCTTTTATCCATTGTAATCTCCTATCAGACTAAAATTCTATAATTTTGTCTTATATATAACATACATATTCATTTTATCATAGAAAGAAGTAACTTTCAAGGGTAAGTCAAGGGAAAAACCTTTGACAAATTCTTATATTCAAGGTATAATTGAAAGACAAGATTGAAAGGATGAATTACCTTGGCAGATAATATTTTAAATAAAGCATTTAGTGCTATTACAGATAAAGTAGAAAAGGCATTGTCACAACAAGGCTTTACACAACAGAATGTAGCCTCTGATGATGGTGAAAAGGTTGCTATGTTTACAAATGGCAGTCTTATTTATTCAGTTATTTATACAGAAAAGGACAACCACCTTGTACTTCGTTCATGTGGTATGACAGAAGAAGGTCCTGATAATGACTGGAAGAATATGGCTACATGGCTATTTGACCCTGAAAGTGACACAATGTCAGATGCTGAGTCTATTGGTAAGGACTTTGCCGAAATGCTTGGTGACAAGACTCAGCTAAAGAAAGTTCAACAGGCTAAGAAGAAAAAGAAGAAAAACAAAGATGAAGGTAGTGCTGACCCTGAATTCCTAGCAAAGAGATTTGTAACATTCTTCCCTGAGCTAAAGGATGAAATTAAGGAAGAAGCTGACAACTACTACCCATTTAGAGGTGTTACTTTTACTAAGGAACACATTGTTCCAAAAGTAAAGGAATATATGAAGAACCCTAACAAGAAGCAAGTTGAAAAGTTAGCTCAACTACTTAACCGTCAGTACAACAACGGTGATGCTGATACTCGTTCAATCGTTAATATTGTTATTATTAACTCTCTAACTGATGAACAGTATGACAAGCTTTATGAACACTTTGATGAAGATATGCAGAAGTATTCTAAGGGTGGCAGAAAGTACATTGGCAAAACTGTTAAACCTGAAAAGGTTAAGAAGAAGAAAACTTCTCGTTTTGCAGAGACACTACAGAATCAGCAATAATCAGTAATATTTGATAACAATATTTTTTCATATCAATAACTCCAAAAAAACCTATCACAAAATTTGTGATAGGTTTTTTCTTGCTTATCTTATTGTAGAGTCCTAATTTGAAAACAGTAAAACTAACAGTCCTAAATTTAAAACAAAAGTAAAAAAGGGACTCTTATGAGTCCCTTAAAAATGCAAGTTAAGACTAAATTACTTTAGTTCTACTTCTGCGCCAGCTTCTTCTAGCTTTGTCTTCATAGCTTCAGCGTCATCCTTAGAAACAGCTTCCTTAACTGTCTTAGGTGCGCCATCAACAACAGCCTTAGCTTCCTTTAGGCCTAGACCTGTGATTTCACGAACAGCCTTGATAACGTTGATCTTGCTTGAACCAGCAGACTTAAGAACAACATCAAATTCTGTCTTTTCTTCAGCAGCAGCTTCGCCAGCACCAGGAGCAGCAACTGCAACTGCAGCAGCAGCTGATACACCAAATTCATCTTCTACAGCGTGAACTAGATCAGATAGTTCAAGAACTGTAAGAGTCTTTAATTCTTCAATAATAGCAGTAATCTTTTCACTAGCCATTTTAATATACCTCCGAAATTTTAAGTTATAGTTATAATTTAAGTTAATTTTGCAGATAAATTATTCTGCAGCTTCTTCTGCTGGAGCTTCTTCAGCATCAGCATTTTCTTTGTCAGCAAGGCAAGCTTCAACGCCACCCTTGTCAACGATAGCCTGGACACCTCTTGCGAATGATGCAATAGGAGCCTGGAATGCACCAAGAACATTTGCAAGTAGAACTTCTCTTGTAGGTAGTTTTGCTAGGGCATCAATCTTGTCCATATCAATAACTTCACCATCAAGGAAACCACTCTTAATTGCAAAAGTATCAATATCCTTAGCATACTTGCTAAGAACTCTTGCAGCACCAGTGTAATCTGTTTCACTTGTAGCAATAGCTGTTGTACCTTCTAGTACGTCTTCTAGACCGGCTAGACCAGCTTCTTCACAAGCTCTACCTAGCATTGTATTCTTAACAACTGTGTACTTAACGTCACATTCACGAAGTTCTTTTCTAAGAGCTGTATCATCAGAAACGCTGATACCTTCGTAGTTAACAACAATACCAGAAACAGAAGCTTTTAGTCTTTCAGCAAGTTCAGCTACTAAAGCTTTCTTAGCTTCTAAAACCTTTTCACTTGGCAATTCTGTCACCTCCGTATGAATTTTTATACGCAGTTCAAAAGAAAACCTCTCCCAGTTTCCGAGGAGAGGCATAAATTACATAGTAATAATTCTCTTCCTCGGTAGGCGATAAACTTACGCATTTCTGCACCTACTGTCTTTAGAACAGCGAAATATATATATTAACTTTCGTTAATAACAAATTAATTAGTTGCCGTACTTTGAAGTAGCAAGCTTAACACCAGGACCCATTGTTGATGTAACAGCAACAGACTTGATGTACTGACCCTTAGCAGCAGCAGGCTTAGCCTTAACAACTGCATCCATAAGAGTTTCTAGGTTTTCAGATAGCTTATCTGTACCAAAGCTCTTCTTACCAATTGGGCAGTGGATAATGTTTGTCTTATCTAGACGATATTCAATCTTACCAGCCTTAGCTTCCTTGATTGCCTTAGCAATGTCAGGAGTAACTGTACCGGCCTTTGGGTTTGGCATTAAGCCACGAGGACCTAGGATTCTACCTAGACGACCAACTAGACCCATACAATCAGGTGTAGTAACAAGAACATCGAAGTCCATCCAATTTTCCTGCTGGATCTTCTGTGTCATATCTTCTGCACCAACAAAGTCAGCACCAGCGTCTTTAGCTAGCTGTTCGTTGTCACCCTTACAGATAGCAAGAACTCTAACGTCCTTACCTGTACCGTTTGGAAGAACAACTGCACCACGAACCTGCTGATCAGCGTGACGAGAGTCAACACCTAGTCTTACGTGAAGTTCGATTGTTTCGTCAAACTTTGCTTTTGCAGTCTGTAAACAAAGGTCAAGAGCTTCCTTTGTATCATATTGTTTATTTTTGTCGATAAGCTTTGCGCTATCAACATAATTCTTACCGTGTTTCATTTAAATCCTCCATCATTAGGTGGTCAAACGGATATTCCTCCCACCCGGAATAAATTATTCTTCTACTGTAACGCCCATGCTTCTGCAAGTACCTTCGATCATGCTCATAGCAGTTTCGATTGTTGCAGCGTTAAGGTCAGGCATCTTCTGTTCAGCGATTGCCTTAACCTGTTCTTTCTTAATTGTACCAACCTTCTTCTTGTTAGGTTCGCCTGAACCACTATTTAGATTGATAGCCTTCTTAATAAGAACAGCAGCTGGTGGAGTTTTTGTTACGAATGTAAAGCTGTGGTCTGCATATACTGTAATAACTACAGGGATGATTAGACCAGCATCCTTCTGAGTTCTTTCGTTAAATTCCTTTGTAAATGCTACGATGTTAACACCGTGCTGACCTAGAGCAGGACCAACTGGTGGAGCCGGTGTAGCTTTGCCGGCAGGAATCTGAAGCTTAATGTAGCCGATTACCTTCTGTGCCATAATAAATTTCCTCCTAATTCGTGGTTTATAGTGGGCTTTAGCCCTCCCACTGGGGACACAAAATCCCTCTTATATAAAAAGTAGATTACTAATTATATACTCAGTCTTCTGTTACTGGTTCAACCTGACCTAAATCAAGCTCAACCGGAGTTTCCTTACCAAACATTGATACGATAACTCTTACATAGTCCTTATCAATATCCATTTCTTCTACAGTACCCACAAAATCTTCAAGTGGACCATAAGTGATTCTAACCTCATCACCAACTGAGTAAGAAACTTCAACAGTTTTCTTTTCTACACCCATACGATAAACTTCTTCATCTGAAAGAGGAATCGGTTTACTTGATGGACCGACAAAACCTGTACAACCTCTAATGTTGCGGACTACATACCAAGTTTCATCTGTGTAAATCATCTTTATGAAAACATATCCGGGATAGAGCTTATGCTCTGTTTCCTTTTGTTTGCCATTCACTTCTTCAACAACAGTTTCTGTTGGAACTTTTACATCGTGAATCATATCCTGAAGCCCACGGTTCTCAACAGTTGTTTCAAGAGTTGAGGCAACCTTGTTTTCATATCCTGAATAAGTATGAACAACATACCACTTTGCTTCTGGCATACTAAACCTTCTTTCTCAAAGTTATGCCTTAAGTGTTGGCAGTTTCCATTACAAGATCAAGCAATGCATAAAGACCTCTGTCTACGCCAAAGATAACAAGTCCACAAAGAATGATTACGACAAGAACAATGCCGAAATTTCTTGTTGTGTGCTGCCATGTTGGCCAACTAATCTTTTTACATTCTCCGATACAAGCTCGGAAGTAAGAGATGATTCGTGAAAAGACATTTTTCTTTTTCTTTGTAGCTTTCTTAGAAGCCTTGTTCTTTTCAGCCATAACTATCCTCCGATTACTTTGTTTCCTTGTGCAGAGTATGCTTCTTGCAGAATCTGCAGTACTTGTTCATTTCAAGTCTGTCAGGATTGTTTTTCTTGTTTTTCATTGTGTTGTAATTACGCTGTTTGCACTCTGTGCAGGCCATTGTTACTTTTACTCTCATTAACGGCACCTCCCGATTATTCCTATTAGAATAATATAGCCTCCCTCATTGGGGCACAAAAAATAAACCCCTATTCGAGGTAATTAAGATTATATCATATGGCTGTCAATCAGTCAACCTTTTTGTAAAACTTTTTTTACTATTTTGTGATATATTGCAATTTTTTTGCTTTTGCTATATTACTTTACAACATTCTACATATATTTTTCCCTATTCTATTACACTTTCTCCTATTTTGCAAATTATAATTTTAATATGTTAATAAAAATAAAGGATAGAGAATACCCTATCCTTTAGTCAATTACTTTTATTTTAGAAAAAAGTATGTTATTATAAGAAGAAAGATTATTTAATAATCTCGCCGTATACTTCACCAAATGCCATTGCTGCGTTACTTTCGTCAGTATCAATGTGCATTGCAGGAGCATAATTTTCAGAAACACGAACAACAACTTCATCAAAAGTTAGTGAGCGTTCTGTACCCTCAATTTTAACAGAAACAATCTGCTTATCCTCTACGCCACATTCTTTAGCGTTTTCAGGAGTAAAGTGAATGTGTCTTTTTGCAGCGATAACACCTTCAGAAATTTCATATTCACCGGCAGGGCCTACTAGCTTACAACCAGGTGTACCTTCGATACAACCTGATTCTCTAACAGGAGCTGCGATGCCTAGCTTTCTTGCATCTGTAAGTGAAACTTCAACCTGAGTAGCCTTTCTTGTAGGGCCTAGGATTGACATTTTCATTTCACCACGAGGACCAACAACAGTTACCTTTTCAACACAAGCAAACTGACCAGGCTGTGATAAATCTTTCTTGTTTGTTAATGTTGCACCCTTACCAAATAAAGCTTCTAAAGCTTCATCAGAAACATGAACATGGTGTGCAGATGTTTCTACTAATACCTTCATAATATATACCACCAATCAAAAATATTTGGGAATTTTATTTCCGTAATCATATTACACCCATTCGACAAAATTTTCAATAATTTAATGGAATTTTAGGAGAGAAAAATGATAGATAATTGGAATGAATTAAAAGAACAATGTTTGAACTGTAAAAAATGTGGTCTTTGCGAAACAAGAACCAATGTTGTGTTTGGTGTTGGTAATCCAAATGCAGAAGTTATGTTTATCGGTGAAGGGCCGGGAGAAAATGAGGACCTACAAGGTGAGCCTTTTGTTGGTCGTGGTGGAAAGCTACTTGATAAGATGCTTTATTCAGTTGACCTTTCAAGAGAAGAAAATATTTATATTGCAAATATCGTGAAATGTCGTCCACCAAAAAACAGAGACCCTAAACCTGAAGAACAAGTTGCTTGTACTGACTGGCTAAGAAATCAATATAAACTTATCAATCCAAAAATTATTGTTTGTCTTGGCAGAATTGCATCAGCAAAAATTATTAAGCCTGACATTAAAATTACTAAAGAACATGGTCTTTTCTTTAAGAAGGGTGATGTTTTGATGATGCCTATGTTACATCCTGCTGCTGTACTTCGTGACCCTAGAAAAAGGCCGGAGGCTTTCAGAGATTTTCAGATTCTCAGAGAAAAGATTAAGGAAATCTGTACCGATACATATAAGAATATTGATGAAGAATAATTGAAGAATAATTTTTTATTTTAATTTATTATTTTGCTTGTGCTAATCTAAAAACAATTTAACAAATTTGGGTTTGTGGGGATGTTTAAATATGAAAAGTGTAAACTATGTCCTTGTATAAACTGTAAACTATGTGATTGTACAATTCAAAATACAACGATATTTTGTAGCATAAACAATAGTAATTTATATATCGTATTGTGGCTCACCGGTGTAGGGGCGAACATCGTTCGCCCGTTAAAAAGTGTGATACCTATGGGATTATTGTCCTGTTTACAGACTATAAATTTATAATATCTACAAAGGACAAAATACAAATAGAAAGGTTAATTTTCAAACGGGACATCAATGATGTCCCCTACACCTGTGAGTCATAGTTTTATATGATTTTATGGTATATATTCTCACTACAAATTTGCCTTTAACCACAATCAAAATTAAAAAGACAAACCCAAATTTATCAATCTCACCTTTACCCACAAACAAAATTGAAAAAGCCCAAATTTACGGAACTCACCTTAACACACAAAAAAATTTTAAAAAAATAATTATATGGAAATTAAAATCAAACAACTAAACAAAGTAATCAACAATAAATAACACAAAACAAAAAGGACTGATGGATAACAAATATCTTTCAGTCCTTTTATTCTTCTTTAATTTTTCTTTTTTTGATTGCTGATGTAATAACGAATGCAAGTGCTAAAAGTAACACAACCGAAGCTACAATTACAATAACTGCAAATCCCATTTCTTTTGATAAACTGCTTTCATCATTAACATTAACTTTAGCCGGTTTCTGGTCACTAGGAGGAGTTTTTTCGTATACAACAGAATCAAACTCACTGTTATCTTTCCATTCTGCTATAGCACAATACTTACCGGGACTAACCGGATTACTCTGGGTCTCCCCATTGCACACAACAATGTCACCGATACAACTTAAGTCAAAATAAAGGTCATAAGTTTGGTTACCAATATTATTACTAAAGATAACGGCATAAGTTCTGCCTTTCTTTAAGCCACCCTCTAGTTCATTACTTGCTTTCAGCTTATCCAAATCATAGTACCATACATCATCTTTATATTTTTCGCACTTTTCACTTTTGGATTGCCAGCCGAAAAACTCACCACCACCGGCTTCCCAAATGTGACAATATAATATTTGACCATTGCCCCAAGCATTTTTGCCGGTTGTTGGCACTTTAAAATATATTACACTTTTATTTTTAATTGGTTCTGTCTTTTCTTCTTTTGCAGAAGCAAATGTAGTTAAACTAAATATAGAAGAAAAAACTAACAGTGTCATCAACAAACACCCAACGATTTTTTTCATCTTTACCTCAATATTACCATATATTATACACCTATTATATCCTACTATAATAAATTATTATAACCCTATACTTCAACTTATAAAGCAAAATATATTAATGAGTTATAAATAATTTATGAACAGGAACAAAAAAGTGGTAGATTAAAAATAACCTACCACTATCATTGTATAGGATATTATGCCCAATTTAGTGTATCGTTATATACATTAATGTAGTCTTGTGCACTTCTATCCCATGAGTTATCACTCATCATTGCACGCCACATTAACTGATGCCAACCCCAATCATCCTTGATACCGGCAAGTGCTCTCTTAACTGCATTGCACATATCAGCAATGTCATAGTTCTTAAATGTAAAGCCATTACCATAGTTATCAGCTGAGTCAAATACGGAGTCTTTTAGACCACCAACTTCACGAACAACAGGAATTGTACCGTAACGAAGAGCAATCATCTGTGATAGACCACAAGGTTCTTGCTTTGAAGGCATTAGGAAAATATCAGAACCAGAATAAATCTTTCTTGCTAATTCAGGAACAAAGCCATGACAGAAAGAAACTCTGCCAGGATAATCCCAAGCTAACTGATTGAAGAAATCCTCATATTCCTGGTCACCTGAACCAAGAATAACAAACTGCATATTTTCTGTATTTAGTAGGTCACGAATACCACCACGAACAAGGTCAAGACCTTTGTGGCTAACCAGACGAGTAACCATAGAAACGATAGGAACATCCCATCTCTGTTCAAGGTTAAGTCTTTCCTGTAACTTCTGCTTACAAATGCCCTTACCTGACATATCATCCTTAGTATAGTTAGCATATAGCTGATAGTCAGTTGCAGGGTCATAAGATGCACAGTCAATACCGTTAAGAATACCACAAAGTTTCCAATGGTTTCTGTTTAGAGATGCTTCCAAACCATAAGCAAACCAAGGGTCTTTGATTTCTGCTGCATAAGAAGGTGAAACTGTTGTAACTCTTGTTGAGCATTCAATAGCACCCTTCATCATATTTAGCTTACCGTCCATTTCAATAATCTTGGTTTCTGTTGGAGGAACACCAACACATTCTGTGTTAACTTCCCAACCATACTTACCTTGATACTGAATATTATGGATAGTAAATACACTCTTAATGTTGTAGTACCATGGGTTCTTACTATAGAATAGATAGTAATAGACAGGTACAAGAGCTGTCTGCCAGTCATTACAATGAATAATGTCAGGATGGAAATCAATGTATGGTAACATTTCCATAATAGCACGAGAGAAGAAAGCAAATCTTTCTGCATCATCGTAATAACCGTATAGGTTATCTCTGTTAAAGTAATATTCATTGTCGATAAAGTAATATGTACAACCGTTCCACTGTGCCCAGAAAAGACCACAATACTGACTTCTCCAACCTACAGGAACCCAAAAGTTTGTAATATACTGTAACTGACATCTTAGGTCATATGGCATTGAGCCATATAGAGGAACAACAATTCTGCAGTCCTGACCCTTTCTATTTAAAGTATGTGGTAAACTACCTGCCACATCAGCAAGACCACCACTACCACAAAACGGATTAGCTTCACTTGCACAATATAAAATTCTCATCTCAATTACCTCCTATTAAGATTATATTATAAGTATAACATATACTGAGAAAAATACAAGACTAAGAAATAACTGAGCCTTTTTCAATATATACCGGATAGTTAGGTGCACCCATTAGTTGTTCACCTTCAGCAATGTTACAGTCCTTATCAATAATAACATTGTTGATTGTAGCATTGTCACCGATTACGCTATCCTGCATAATAATAGAGTTCTTAACCTTAGTATTCTGACCTATGTAAACACCCTTTGAGATAATACAGTTTTCAACTTCGCCATTAATAATACAACCTTGAGCAATTAAGCTACCCTTAACTGAACAATCAAAGCCATATCTTGATGGTCTGTCATCTCTAACCTTAGTGTAGATAGGTCTTTCCGGATTGAACAAATCTGCTCTTACTTTAGGATTCATTAAATCCATAGAAATATTGTAGTAATCCTGCATTGAGCAAATTGTCTTTAAGAAACCTTTATGTTCATAACCACAAACCTTGTATTTTTCTAAATCAAAGTTTAGGAATAACTTTCTATAGTCAATGTTATTTGTACTTACACATTGCTTAACAATAGATATTAGTAGGTCTTTTTTAATTAAGATAGAACCGGAAATTAGGTTACATTCACCGGTAACAGGTGGATTAATCTGTAATTTCTTAATTCTCTTATCATCATCAATTTCAGCAACCATTGGATAAGACTTATTGTTATTAATATCCTGATACTGATAACAGAATGTAACATCAGCACCTGTCTGAGTGTGTTGATAATACATCTTTTGATAATCAATATTTGCAATAAAGTTTGTGCTGCAAATCAAAACTTCTTCTTCAGAACCATTTTCAATATAACCATGAAGGCTGTCCAAAGTTTCCAGCACATTATCAAAACTTTTGCCACTAAAAGGTGGTAAAATTGTAAGTCCACTTTTTCTCTTTGATAAATCCCAAGCATTACCGTTACCTACATGGTCCATAAGGCTAAAGTAATGAGATGATGCAACAATACCAACATTGTTAATACCGGCATTGCTCATATTAGAAAGTGGAAAATCAATTAGTCTGTATTTTCCTCCAAAAGGTACACTAGCCATAGTTCTCTTGTTAGTTAGCTGACTAATGCAACCCTCATTGGTGTTTGAAAAAATAAGACCAAGAACATTGTTACTTCTATTCATTATTCTGCCTCCAAATCTTCACCAATCATAGCTGCAGGTGGAACAACAACATTGTCACCAATATGTAGGTCATCACCGATAACTGCAATACCCCATTTATCCTTATCTTCTGCATCTTCAGGGTTGCCACCGATTACTGCGTTACAACCGATTACAGTATTTTCAGATACAATAGAATATTTAATATCGGCATTGGCCTTAACAACTGTATTAGGCATAATAATAGAATAATCTACCTTAGCACCCTTTTCAATCTTAACACCGGGGAATAGGATTGAATTCTCAACTTCGCCCTCAACAATACAACCATCAGAAATGTTAGAATTTTTGACAGTAGCAGTTTCAGATACATAGTGAGGTGGGAACATAGGGTTTTTACTGTAAATATCTCTTAAGTCCAGCTTTAGTTTAGGGTCTAGAAGATCCATATTAGCATCCCAAAGTGACTCAACAGTACCTACATCTTTCCAATAACCCTCAAATGGATAAGCAAACATTCTTTCACCGGCATTTAACATTGCAGGTAGAACATCTTTACCAAAGTCGTTACTGCTGTTTTCATTTTCAGCATCTTCAATTAAATATTTTCTTAGTTTTTTCCAACTAAATACATAAATACCCATTGAGGCATTTGTACTCTTTGGATGAGCAGGTTTTTCTTCAAATTCATAGATAGAACCATCTTCGTTAGTATTTAGAATTCCAAAACGAGATGCCTCTTCAAGAGAAACATCAATAACTGCAATAGTACAAGCAGCATCATGTTCTTTGTGGAACTTAATCATATCTGCGTAATCCATCTTATAAATATGGTCACCGGAAAGTACCACAACATACTCAGGGTTATACCTATCAATATAGCTTATATTCTGATAAATTGCATTAGCAGTACCAGAATACCATTCAGAGCCTTTCTTAGATTCGTAAGGGCTAAGACAAGTAACTCCAGAATTCATACCATCAAGTTCCCATGGTTGACCATTGCCAATATATTCGTTAAGTACAAGTGGCTGATACTGTGTCAAAACACCAACAGCCTCAATACCTGAATTTGCACAGTTGGACAATGGGAAATCAATGATTCTGTATTTTCCTCCGAAAGGAACGGCAGGTTTAGCAATCTTCTTAGTTAATACACCAAGACGAGAGCCTTGTCCACCGGCAAGAAGCATAGCTACTACTTCTTTCTTTGGTAACATCATAATTCCTCCAGTACATTAATTTCTAAACGGAAAAAGCCGTACAATATTTATTTTAACATTTAGGTTATGTCGTAAATTATCAAATCACATTGAGCCTATTATACTTTTCTTCCTATTTTTTATTAACCTTAACTATATTATATTACAAAAATTTCATTTTTGCTATTGATTTTATACATAACAAATTCTTCAATTTTTGTGCAATATAACGTATACAATAATAATATATTTTTATATTTTCGTCAAGTGAATGAATTTATTATATAAAATAAACTGTTCAAAAAGCAAAAATCCCATTACAATGGGATTTTATACATTTTATTATTTTATTTTCTAGGAGTATCACCTCTAGAGATTTCAATACTGTAACCAAAATCTTTCAAAGATTTTTCAAGTTCCTTAACCATCTCTCCCGATTCTTTACCTGTACTTAATTTGCCATCATATAAAGTGTAATTTTCCTTAGCAAATTGTGGAGATAAATTTGGCATTACAACATTTCCTCCATACAAAATTCCAAGGATTCTGCCTTTAGGGTCAATTGTACTAAGTGCAGTTGTTGATGGAAGTAACACATCATTAATCATAAGTCTGATTATCCCTAAAGTTCTCAAAGTCAACTTTAAGTCACCAATAGGTTTATCTCTAAAGTCAGTATCTTTATGTGGTACAAATGGTCCTATGCCAATCATATGTGGCATAAATTTCTGAAAAAATCTAAGGTCAAGAATAATATCATCAACAGTTTGATAAGGTGAACCTATCATAATCCCACAACCTACTTGATAGCCGATTTTCTTCAGATTATATAAACATTGTATTCTATTTTCCAAACTCATTTCTTGTGGATGAAGTTTTCTGTAATGTAACGGATTTGAGGTTTCTTCTCTCAGTAAAAACCTGTCAGCACCTGCATCATAATATTTCTTGTAACTTTCATAACTTCTTTCACCTATTGACAAAGTTACTGCACAATCACTAAAGTTTCTTTTTATTTCACTTACGATACTACAAATGTCATCATCGGAATAGTGAAAATCTTCACCACCTTGCAAAACAAAAGTCCTAAAGCCAAGTACATAACCTTTTTTGCAACAATCAAGTATCTGTTCTATTGTCAATCTATATCTACAAATATTTTTGTTACTTCTTCTGATTCCACAGTAATAACAATCATTCTTACAGTAGTTACTGACCTCAATTAACCCTCTGATATACACATTTTTTCCAAAGACTTTATCCCTAACTTTTTGTGCATACTTTTGCAAAGTTTCATCAACCTTGCTATCATTAGTTAAAAGAATTTCTTTCAGTTCACTATCTGATAAGTTGTGTTCTCTGTATAATTTTTCTACCAAATTAACTGTACTCATATTTTTCACCTAAGAATATTTTACAGACAGTTTAAGAGAAAATCAACACCTTTCACAAAAGGAAATAGGCTATCCATAAAGGATAGCCAAAGAAGGTATAATTTTAAGGTATTTTTGTAGATTTTAATTTTTATATTAAACTAATGATGCACCAAGTGCTTTACAATTTGCAATAGCATCATCATCCGGTGCATCATTACAAATTACACTTTCTGTTGCAAGAACTGCACCGTCAGAAGTACAAGTCTCTTCCCAGTTACGCATCCATTCACCATCGCCCCAACCATATGAACCGAATAAAGCGATTTTCTTACCATTTAGTGATGATTCACAACCATTAAACATAGGCTCAAATTCTTCATCTTCAAGAACTTCAGCACCCATTGCAGGACAACCAAAAGCAATAGCATCAAAGTCATTGACCATATCACCGTTAAAGCTGTCAGCAGTATAAAGTGTTGCGTTACCACCGTTTTCATTTACACCATCAGCTACTGCATTAGCCATAGCTTCTGTGTTACCTGTACCACTCCAGTATACAACTGCAATCTTACTCATTTATATCTCTTCCTTTCTAAGCTGAAACAGTTAGTTTTTCAAGTGAAAAACCTTGTTTCCATTTCAAGTAATAAATACGAGAGCATTTCTTAAATTTTGCAAATTTTTTCAAGGCTTCTTTCTCATCACCATAAACTTTCCAACAACCTGTACACTTTGAACAAGCACCCTTGTTGCAAATAAAACCGTAAACATCCTCAGGGGGATAACCGAGGAAAAGTCCGATTTCGTGGGGAAATTCACTAGAAGTTTTTACTCTCCTCTTTAACTGAGCAATACAACTTTCAACATCAATACTGTTGTATCCTTGCATTCTAAGCAAAAACTCAGCATAAGGAGTTGACAAGTCACTTTTTAACTTATTTTTGCGATACAAGTATAGCAATGCTCTGTTGTTAGAATAGTTCAGAAGAATAAGTTTTATTCCTTTTTTAGAAAGTATCTTGTTGTATGTATTTACAAAATTCACAGCTTCCTTCTCACTACTGCAAGTGCAGTTAAAAAGGTTGCCTGTTTTTAGTCCGGCCAATGTTGGTGAGCAATGCTTGACTAATAAATCCTCTGACATATTTATCATTCCTTTATTAAGGAAACTTTATAGTTAGCATTTGCTAACTATAAAGTAAAAATAAAAGTTTTTCATAAGAAAAACTTGAAAGCAAAATCATCATTTAGAGGGCTATGGTTTCCCATAGCACCTCTAAACTTAGGAACAGCTGTATGCAGAACTGTTCCTTTAAGGAGAAAAGAGTTTGCTGAACAATTAATTGGCATTTTAATTATTCGGCGAAGTTAGTTTTGTTGTCACATTTCAGCAAGAAGTATACACCAAAAAAATAAATAGAGTTCACATGGGTTTGTTGTGACAACAAAGTAAAAACATAATGTAATAATGTTTCTGTACTTAGTTAGCTTTCGCTAACCACAACTATATATTACTCTATCCTTTCCTCTATGTCAATAAAAATTTTATTATATTTTTCTTTTTGTAAGTTTGTACAAACAAAGTAGTTAGCATACACTAACTACTTGTGCATTTTGTATTTTCCTGTACATTATAATTGGTTTTTTAGTTTTGATTTTAGGTAAAGACAAAAACGATGTTCGCCCATACTGTGTAACTCATAATTTTTCTTATATTTTATAGTTAGAAATATAGGAACGATTTTGAGTTACAGTTGTAGGGTCTTTCAACAAAAGTTTTTTCAAAAAACTTTTACATAAGTTCACATTAGCAAATTAACTTCGCCTATGGCTCGTTTTCTTTGATGTTCACTTAATTGGTGGGTCGTTACAAACTAGCCTTTATATCGGTGCTTTACCCTATGTAGATATTTTTAATTTAACACCTGTAAACAGAACGATGATCCCATAGGTATCACACTACTAACTGGTGAACATAACAAAAAGGCTTGTCATAAAGACAAGCCTTTTAAAGTATCAATGAAATTATAGTAATTCGATGATAGCCATTTCTGCAGCGTCACCACGACGAGGACCAATCTTAGTGATTCTTGTGTAACCACCATTCTTGTCTGCATACTTAGGAGCAATCTCTGTGAATAGCTTATGAGTAACTGATTCCTTAGTTACAAAACCCATAACCATTCTCTTATTGTGAAGATTGTCTTCCTTAGCTACTGTGATCATCTTTTCTGCCATTGAAGAAACATCCTTTGCACGAGCAAGAGTTGTTTCGATTTTACCATTTTCAAATAGGTATGTTACCATAGCTCTTAGCATTGCCATTCTGCTATCTGTAGCTCTACCTAGCTTTCTTGTTCTTGGCATTTATATCACTCCTTTACCCTAAATATTGGAATTATAAGTGTCTTTATTATTCGTCTTCATCACGAAGTCCGAAACCTAAGCTTTCAAGCTTCTGAATTACTTCTTCAAGTGACTTACGACCAAGGTTTCTAACCTTCATCATATCATCTTCACTCTTAGAAATAAGATCCTCAACAGTGTTGATTCCTGCACGCTTTAAGCAGTTGAATGAACGAACTGATAGGTCAAGTTCTTCAATAGTCATTTCAAGAACCTTTTCCTTACCCTTGTCGTCTTTCTCTACCATAATCTCAGTTGTTGAACCCTTATCTGATAGGTCAACAAATAGATTTAGGTGTTCTGTTAGAACCTTAGCAGCTAGAGAAACTGCTTCCTGTGCATTGATTACACCGTTTGTCCAAACATCAAGGGTTAACTTGTCGTAGTCAGTAATCTGACCAACACGAGTGTTGTCAACAGTGTAATTTACTTTTAATACTGGTGTGTAAATAGAGTCAACAGGAAGTACACCAATAACATTGTTACCTGCAAGTTGCTTGTTCTTTTCGCCAGGAACATAGCCTCTGCCTCTGTCTAGTGTGATTTCCATATTAAGTGTTGCACCCTCACCAAGTGTTGCAATGTGAAGGTCCGGAGTTAGGACCTCAACATCGCTATCAGCCTTAATGTTGCTTGCTTTAACTTCACAAGGACCTGTTGCAGAAATTTCCACAGTCTTAGGACCATTGTCGTTTAGCTTACAAACAAGGCTTTTCATATTAAGAACAATCTCAGTAACATCTTCTTTAACTCCAGGAATTGTTGAAAATTCATGAAGCACACCGTCAATCTTAATTGACTGAACAGCTACACCCTCAAGGGATGAAAGAAGAACTCTTCTTAAACTATTACCTAGTGTGTTGCCGAAACCTCTTTCTAGTGGTTCAACAACGAATCTGCCGAATTTGCCGTCAGAAGATAGGTCTTCAACTTCAATTCTTGGCTTTTCAATTTCGATCATGAAATAACCTCCTAAACATATATGCACACATATATGTGCCTGTTTCTAATAACCTACGGATGCGTGGATTACTTGGAGTACAATTCGACGATTAGATGTTCTTCTACCTGATAGTCAATATCATCTCTTTCAGGCATTGCGATAACCTTACCGCCAAGTAGGTCAGCATCTTTTTCTAACCACTTAGGTGAAACCATTGACTTTGTTTCGCCTTCTGCAATTTCCTTAAATCTTGCCTTTGAACGGCTGCTATCCTTAACCTTGATTACGTCACCCGGCTTAGTCATATATGAAGGAATGTTTACCTTCTGACCGTTTACTGTAAAGTGAGCATGGTTTACAAGCTGTCTAGCTTCTCTTCTTGAAGAAGCAAGACCTAGTCTGAATACAACATTATCAAGTCTGCGTTCGATAGTTGTTAGTAGGACTGTACCAGTCTTACCTTCCTTCTTAGCAGCTAGGTCGTAGTAACGACGGAACTGCTTTTCCATAATGCCGTAAATAAATTTAACTTTCTGCTTTTCGTTAAGCTGTAAGCAATATTCGCTCTTCTTTCTTCTCATATTGCCGTTAGAGTTTCTGTTAGTAGTCTTCTTGTTGTAACCCATAACAGAAGGTTCGATACCAAGCTTCTTACAACGCTTAGCGATTGGCTGCATATTCTTTGCCATAACTATTCCTCCTTCTATCTACTATACACGTCTTCTCTTTGGAGGACGGCATCCATTATGTGGGATTGGTGTAACATCTTTGATCATTGTTACTTCAAGACCTGCTGACTGTAAAGCTCTGATTGCAGCTTCACGACCCTGGCCAGGTCCTTTAACATAAACTTCTACGGATTTCATACCGTGTTCCATTGCAGCCTTAGCTGCTGTTTCAGCTGCTGACTGAGCTGCGAATGGTGTAGATTTTCTAGAACCTCTGAAACCTAGTTCACCAGCACTAGCCCAAGATACAGCGTTGCCCTGTGTATCAGAAATAGTAACAATAGTATTGTTAAATGTTGACTGAATATGAGCTGCGCCTTTTTCGATATTCTTTCTATCACGGCGACGGCGTACAGTCTTCTTAGTTGCTGCCATTGCTTAATCCTCCTTACTTCTTCTTGTTTGCCATTGTCTTACGTGGACCCTTACGAGTTCTTGCATTTGTCTTAGAACGCTGTCCTCTTACTGGAAGACCCTTTCTATGACGAACGCCACGATAACAACCAATTTCAATAAGTCTCTTAATGTCAAAAGCAATGTCACGACGAAGGTCGCCTTCAACAATACAATGCTTATCAATATATTCTCTTAACTTTGAAACATCTTCTTCAGTTAAGTCTCTTACTCTTGTATCAGGATTAACACCTGTTGCTGCAATAATGTCTGTTGCAGTCTTTCTACCAATACCATAGATATAAGTTAAACCGATTTCAACTCTTTTGTCTCTTGGTAAGTCAACACCTGCTATACGAGCCATTGTGCACCTCCATAAAATTTAAAAGTTTTTACTAATTAACCCTGACGCTGTTTATGCTTTGGGTTTTCACAGATTACCATGATTTTACCATGTCTTTTGATGATTTTGCACTTATCGCAAATTTTCTTTACTGAAGGTCTGACTTTCATTAAGTATCATTCCTTTCTTAAATTCTTGTATTTAATGAATTACTTTGTTCTCCAAGTAATTCTTCCTCTTGTCAGGTCGTATGGAGACATCTCCACTGTAACCTTATCACCCGGTAGAATACGAATGTAGTTCATTCTTAATTTACCTGAAATAACAGCCAAAATAACATGACCGTTCTGTAGTTCAACCTTAAACTGAGCATTTGGTAAAGCTTCAGTTACTGTACCTTCTACTTCTATAACATCTTGCTTAGACATTATAAACCTCCGAACTCTTTAATACTGTTTTTTATTTGTGGATTAGTTTTATAAGTTTTTGCACATCCATTTGTATGCTGTAAGTGAATCAACTTCTTTTTCTTAGGTTTCTCCACTTTTCTTCTTTTGCCGTTGGCAATGTAAGCATAACTACCATCAATACCAACTACAACGAACAAATCGTCTTTATCACGACCTGCCTTTGCTTTTACGATTGATCCTTCTTTAATCATCCTTACCTCACTTTAAGTCAGGAATTGTTAGGATTTGTGGACCATCGGAAGTAATGGCAATGGAATGCTCAAAATGAGCAGCAAGGCTACCGTCACAAGTTACTGTTGTCCACTCGTCAGGCATAACCTTTACCTTATAGTCACCTGCACAAACCATAGGTTCGATTGCAATAGTCATACCGGGAATTAGTCTTACGCCTCTTCCGGCAGTACCATAGTTAGGTACACTAGGGTCTTCATGTAGTTTCGCACCTACTCCGTGGCCGACAAAATCTCGTACAACCGAGTAACTGCGATCTTCGACATACTTCTGAACAGCTGAGCCAATATCGCCAACACGATTACCGGCCTTTGCTTGTTTGATACCTTCATACAAGCTTTCCTCTGTAGCCTTTAAAAGTGCCTCAGCTTCAGCACTAACCTTGCCACATTTAAAAGTGTAAGCATTGTCACCGTGGAAACCGTCAATAAAAGCACCAACGTCAACACTAACAATGTCACCCTCTTTAAGGATCTGTTTCTTGCTAGGTATGCCATGGATAACCACATTATTTACTGATATACATGCACTTGCAGGAAATCCACCATATCCGAGAAAGGAAGGGGTAGCCCCCTCTTTCTCGATATACTTGCGGACGATAGTATCAATTTCAAGTGTTGAAACACCCGGTTCAACTGCTTTTCCTGCTACTACTAAAGCATTAGCAGAAATTCTGCAAGCCTCTTTCATCTGTTGAAGTTCTCGTGATGATTTGATAACTACCATTCTAAAACCTTCTTACTTAAGTACTTCAAGTACTAGCTTTGTAGTACCGTCAATAGAGTCTGGACAGTCAATAAGCTTTAGCTTACCCTGTGCTTCGTAATAATCCTTAAGTGGTTCTGTTTCCTTATGATATGTTTCAAGACGAGTCTTTACTGTATCAATGTGGTCGTCCTTACGCTGAATAAGGGCACCTGTGCAAACATCACAAACACCTTCGATTTTTGAAGGCTTGTTGATTGTGTGATAAGTCTTACCACACTTTTCACAGACACGGCGTCCGGACATTCTGTTAATGATAATGTCGTCACTAACTTCTAGATCAATTACTAGGTCAATTTCAACACCCATAGAGTCCAGAGCCTCGGCCTGAGGAATAGTTCTTGGGAAACCATCTAGGATAAAGCCGTTCTTGCAATCGTCCTTTGAAAGTCTTTCCTTTACAATGCCGATTACAACTTCGTCAGGTACTAAAGCACCTGATTCCATATAAGACTTAGCTTTAAGTCCCATCTCAGTACCGTTTTTCAGCGCTTCTCTTATCATATCTCCTGTGGAGATTGTTGGAATATTTAATTCTTTGCTGATTATTTCAGCTTGTGTGCCTTTACCGGCACCAGGAGCACCTAAAAATATTAACTTCATTTTTTTCTCCGTTTATTAATCAAGGAAACCCTTATAATGACGCATCATCATTTGGGATTCAAGTTGTTTAGATGTTTCAAGAGCAACACCTACGATGATGATAACTGATGTACCACCCATTGAAAGTCCTGTCATACCTGTTGCAGCTGTGTAAATTAGTGGAACAAGTGCGATAAGAGCTAGGAACATAGCACCGATTAGTGTAATTCTTGAAAGAATCTTTTGAATAAACTCAACTGTTGGCTGACCAGGTCTGATACCTGGGATTGTACCATTATTCTGCTTTAGATTATTGGCCATTTCAATAGGATTATACTGAATAGCTGTGTAGAAATAAGCAAAAGCTAGAATAAAGATGAAGTATAGTACCATATATAGCCAACCTTCAGTGCTGAACGCATTGAAGAAACTTACCCAGAAGCCTGACTTAGGCTGCCAGAACATCTGAATTGTACTAGGAATTGATAGGATTGAAGAAGCAAAGATGATTGGAAGAACACCACCAAGTGCAACCTTGATTGGAAGGTGACTTGACTGACCACCGTACATCTTTCTACCAACAACACGCTTTGCGTACTGAATAGGAATCTTTCTTTCTGAATCCTGCATAAATGTAATAACCCAGATAACTGCTAGGAAAATTACAATCCATAGTGGAACGAAAACAAGCATTTCTGTTGAACCTTCAAGACCTGTTTTCCAGAAACCGGCTAGTCTGCTGATTGTGTAAGGGAATCTTGCGATGATACCGGCAAATAGTAAGATTGAAATACCATTACCAATACCATAGTTGTTGATTTGTTCACCCATCCACATCATTAGGGCAGTACCGGCTGTGAATACAAGAATGATGATGATAGCTGAGTAAACTAGATCAAAACCACTCTTATATACTGTAACATTACTACGATATAAGTACCAGAAGTATGCTGCACCTTGTACAAGACCAAGAATAACTGTTACATAACGAGTAATCTTACCGATTTTCTTTCTACCAACTTCACCGTCTTTAGCCATTCTTTCAAGAGGAGGAATAGCAACACATAGAAGCTGTAGAATGATTGAACTGTTGATATATGGTGTAACACCCATTGCAAACAATGTTGCATTTGAGAATGCACCACCGGAAAGTGTGTTTAGATAGCTAAGCATTGAACCGCTATCATCAACACCCTTCATTAGTGTATTTAGAGCACCCATATCTAAGAATGGAACAGGAATAACTGAACCAATTCTAAATACTAGAACTATTAATAAAGTGAAAAGGATTTTCTTTCTTAAGTCCGGAATAGACCAAGCGTTTCTAATTGTCTTAAACAATTAAATCACCTCAGCCTTTCCACCTGCCTTTTCGATAGCTTCTTTTGCAGCTGCTGAGAAACCATCAACCTTAACAGTTAAACTCTTTGTTAATTCGCCGTTGCCTAAAATCTTGACACCGTCAAATGAGTTCTTTACAAGGCCAGCGTTTCTTAGAGCATCTACATCAACAACAGCACCGTTGTCAAATTTAGTTTCTAGCTGCTTTAGGTTAAGAGCAACAATCTTCTTTCTGAAAATGTTGTTGAAACCTCTCTTTGGTACTCTTCTCTGTAGTGGCATCTGACCGCCTTCAAAACCCGGACGAATGCTACCACCTGAACGAGCCTTCTGACCCTTATGACCTTTACCGGAAGTCTTGCCCCAACCAGAACCATGGCCACGACCAATTCTCTTTACGCTCTTTTTAGAACCATCTACTGGTGAAAGTTCATGTAATTTCATTTACCTTGCACCTCCCTTAAGCATCAACCTTGATAAGGTGAACAATTTTAGCAATCTTGCCCTGTGTTGAAGGGTTGTCTGGCTGTTCTGTTGTGTCGCCAATCTTCTTTAGGCCAAGTGCATGGGCAGTTGCAATCTGATCCTTCTTAGTGCCGATAAGGCTTTTTACTAGAGTAATTTTCATTCTTAGCAACCTCCCTATTATAAAATTTCTTTAACTGATTTGCCACGAATAGCAGCAACTTCTTCAGCTGTTCTTAGATTCTTTAGACCTTCTAGTGTAGCTCTAACTACATTACAAGGGTTATTTGAACGAAGAGCCTTTGTTCTGATGTCCTTGATACCTACAGCTTCAACAACTGAACGAACAGGACCACCAGCGATAACACCGGTACCAGGAGCAGCAGGTTTCATAAGAACTCTACCTGCACCAAATTCACCGATAATTTCATGAGGGATTGTTGTGCCTCTTAGAGAAACCTTCATTAGGTTCTTCTTAGCATCTTCAATACCCTTTCTGATAGCGTCCGGAACTTCACCGGCTTTACCGATACCGAAACCAACAGTACCTTCGCCATCACCTACAACTACAAGAGCTGCGAACTTATAAATACGACCGCCTTTTACAGTTTTTGATACACGGTTGATTGTAACAACTCTTTCTGTAAATCTGTCGTCATTTCTATCATAATTAGCCAAAGTAATTCCTCCCCTTCCTTAGAAATTGAGGCCACCCTCACGGGCGCCTTCGGCCAATTCTTTAACACGGCCGTGATAGATATTACCGCCTCTGTCGAATACAACATCAACGATATTCTTCTCTGCTGCCTTAGCAGCAATTAACTTACCAACTGCTCTTGCAGCCTCTTTGTTTCCGCCATTGCCACTAATGCTCTTATCAAGAGTAGAAGCAGCAGCAAGTGTAACACCAGCAACATCGTCAATTAACTGAGCATAAATGTTGTTAGTAGAACGGAATACACAAAGGCGTGGACATTCTGCAGTACCGCTAATCTTACCACGAACTCTCTTATGGCGATTTAGACGGGCTTTTTTTGTATCAGGTCTTTTTACCATTTGTCATTCACTCCTTAATTACTTGCCTTTACCGGCTTTACCTTCCTTACGGCGGATAACTTCATCCTTATACTTAATACCCTTACCCTTGTATGGTTCTGGTGGACGCTTTTCTCTAACTTCAGCAGCGAACTGACCAACCTTCTGCTTATCGCAGCCAAGAACAATGATATTATTAGGATCTGGAACTTCCATCTTAATGTCGTCTGTTTCTTCAACAATTACCTGATGAGAGAAGCCTAGGTTCATAACAACTTTGTTACCCTGCTTCTGAACTCTGTAACCAACACCGTTAACTTCTAGTTCCTTCTTGTAGCCTTCTGTAACGCCGATAACCATATTATGGATTAAAGAACGAGTAAGACCATGTAGGCTTCTGTTTAGCTTGTCGTCATTAGGACGCTTAACTTCAACAACATCACCATTGATTTCAACTGTCATATTTGGGTGTACCTTCTGAGTTAATTCACCCTTAGGACCCTTAACAGTTACAACGCCTTCGTTTACTGAAACAGTAACGCCAGCGGGAATATTTATAGGTTTTCTTCCAATTCGAGACATCTCGGCACCTCCTTACCAAACAAATGCAAGAACTTCGCCACCGATATTTTCTTTACGAGCCTGACGGTCTGTCATGATACCCTTAGAAGTTGAGATGATAGCGATACCAAGGCCCTTCATAACCTTTGGTAGGTTTTCTGCATTGCTGTAAATACGTAAGCCTGGCTTTGAAACTCTTCTAAGACCTGTGATTACAGGAGTCTTATCTTCAGTGTACTTAAGTGTTACCTTAATTACGCCCTGCTTACCATCTTCCATTGTAGTAAATTCTTTAACATAACCTTCATCAACAAGAATCTGGCAAATAGCCTTCTTCATGTTTGATGCTGGAATGTCAACTGTATCGTGTTTAGCAGAACTTGCATTACGAATTCTTGTAAGTAAGTCTGCAATTGTATCAGTAATCTGCATAACTTTACCTCCTTACCAGCTTGATTTCTTAACGCCTGGAATCTCACCCTTATAAGCGAGTTCACGGAAGCAGATACGGCAAATACCGTACTTACGGAGGTAAGCATGTGGTCTGCCGCAGATTTTGCAGCGAGAGTACTTTCTTGTAGAGTACTTAGGCTCTTTCTGCTGTTTGATTTTCATTGCTGTCTTAGCCACAACTATTCCTCCTTACTTTGTGAATGGAGCGCCCATTAAGCTTAGTAGCTCACGGCCCTCTTCATCTGTCTGAGCTGTAGTAACGAAACAAATGTCCATACCACGAACTTTATCAATCTTATCATATTCGATTTCAGGGAAAATTAACTGTTCCTTGATACCCATGTTATAGTTACCACGACCATCAAATGAGTTACCGTTAATACCTCTGAAGTCACGAACTCTTGGTAGAGCAACATTGAATAGACGATCTAGGAATTCATACATTCTGTCGCCTCTTAGTGTTACTTTACAACCAATTGCCATACCTTCTCTTAGTTTGAAGTTAGCAACTGATTTTCTTGCTTTACAAATCATTGGCTGCTGGCCGGTGATAGCACGAAGGTCAGTACAAATTGAGTCGATAACCTTGTGGTTTTCCTTAGCTTCACCAGCACCAACATTGATAACAATCTTATCTAGCTTTGGAATCTGCATTACGCTCTTGTAAGAGAATTTCTTCATAAGAGCCGGTGCAACTTCTTCTTTGTAGAAAGTCTTTAATCTAGCCACTGTGAAATCCTCCTTTAAATTTCTTCTTTACACTTAGCGCAAATACGATCCTTAGAGCCGTCAGCGTTAATCTTGTGAGCAACTCTAGTCTGCTTTTTGCATCTTGGGCATACTAGCTGAACTTTTGATGCATACATAGCACCTTCAGCCTTCTTGATACCACCTGCTTCACCCATTCTTCTAGGCTTAACATGCTTAGTTACCATATTGCACTTTTCAACGATAACCTTGCCTTCCTTTGGTGAAACAGCCATAACAGTACCCTGCTTGCCTTTGTCTTTACCGCTAATAATTACAACGGTGTCGCCTGTTTTAACATGAACTTTATTATTCATAACTTGACACCTCCAATTAAAGTACTTCAGGAGCTAGAGAAAGGATCTTTGTGAAGTCCTTTTCACGAAGCTCACGAGCAACTGGTCCAAAAATACGAGTGCCTCTTGGACTCTTATCATCTTTAATAATAACAGCTGCGTTTTCATCGAAACGGATGTATGTGCCGTCTTCACGACGAACACCCTTAGCTGAACGTACAACTACTGCACGAACTACATCACCCTTCTTTACAACGCCGCCTGGTGTTGCTTTCTTTACAGAAGCAACTACAACATCGCCAATGTTGGCATATCTTCTCTTAGTACCACCGAGAACACGAATGCACATAAGTTCCTTAGCGCCAGTATTGTCGGCTACCTTGAGATAAGTCTGCTGTTGAATCACAGTGTGTTCCTCCTTTTTCTCAAGCTAACTTATTTAGCTTTTTCAATGATCTCGACTAGTCTCCATCTCTTATCCTTAGAGAGTGGGCGAGTTTCCATGATCTTTACTCTGTCGCCTACACCTGCTGTGTTATTTTCATCATGTGCTTTATAGCGAACAGTTCTCTTAACAATCTTATTATAAAGCTTATGCTTTACGCTGTCTTCGATTGCAACGACAATGGTTTTATCCATTTTGTCAGATACAACCTTGCCGACAACAGTTTTTCTGTAATTTCTATCGCTCATTGTTGTATCCTCCTTAAGCTTCAGCTAATTCATCTTCACGAAGAATTGTTGAAATTCTAGCAATATCTTTCTTAACTGCCTTAATTCTTGTTGGGTTTTCTAGCTGATTAATAGCAAGCTGAAAACGAAGGTTGAATAGTTCTTCCTTCAAGTCTTTTAGCTTAGTCTGCTGTTCTTCAGTAGAAAGTTCTCTAATTTCCTTTGATGTCATTACTGTTCAACCTCCTTTGTAACAAACTTACACTTAATAGGTAGCTTATTAGCAGCAAGACGCATAGCTTCTCTTGCTGTAGCTTCATCAACACCACCAAGTTCAAACATAACTCTGCCTGGCTTAACAACAGCTACCCAATATTCTGGGTTACCTTTACCTTTACCCATTCGAGTTTCAGCAGGTCTTGCTGTAACCGGCTTATCTGGGAAAATCTTAATCCAAACTTTACCGAAACGCTTGCAGTAACGAGTCATAGCTACACGGGCTGCTTCGATTTGGTTTGATGTAATCCATGATGGCTCTAAAGCCTGAAGGCCGAATTCACCGTAAGTAACCTTATTACCACGGTAAGCTTTACCTGTAAGACGACCTCTGTGTACTCTTCTGTACTTTACTCTCTTAGGTAATAACATTACTTCTTGCCTCCTTCTTTACGAGCTGGACGCTTCTGTACATTACCGATTACTTCACCCTTGTAGATCCAAACCTTAACACCGATCTTACCGTATGTTGTGTTTGCTTCTGCAAAACCGTAGTCGATATCAGCACGAAGTGTCTGTAGAGGAATAGTACCTTCATGATACTGTTCATTTCTTGCAATTTCTGCACCGCCAAGTCTACCTGAACACATTGTCTTGATACCCTTAGCGCCGAACTTCATTGATCTGCCGATTGCCTGTTTCATAGCACGACGGAATGAAATTCTCTTTTCTAGCTGAAGTGCAATGTTTTCTGCAACAAGCTGAGCATCTGTATCAGGATGCTTAACTTCAACAATGTTGATGTTAACAGGCTTGTTTAAGAACTTTTCACACTGAGCCTTTAGCTTCTCAATTTCACTACCGCCTTTACCGATAATCATACCAGGCTTAGCACAGTGAATGTGAAGTCTTACTTTCTTACCATCTCTTTCGATTTCAATCTTAGAGATGCCTGCTGTATAAAGCTGTTTCTTTAATACCTTACGAAGGTTGTAGTCTTCAACAAGTGTATCGCCGAAATCTTTCTTGCTGGCAAACCATCTTGAATCCCAGTCTTTAATTACGCCTACACGAATACCGTGTGGATTAACTTTCTGTCCCATTGCTACAAACCTCCTTTATTCTTTCTCTTTTAGCACTAGAGTGATATGAGATGTTTTCTTATCAATTCTAAATGCTCTACCCTGAGCTCTTGGTCTAATTCTCTTAAGAATTGGGCCCTGGGATACTGAACATTCTGCAACATATAGTGCAGATGTGTCCATGCTGTGGTTATTCTCAGCATTAGCAACTGCTGACTTGAGCAACTTAAGTAGTGGCTCACAAGCGGCCTTTGGGGTATGCTCGAGAATAGCCTTTGCAAGTTTTACGTCCTTACCACGGATAAGGTTTAGTACAACTGAAACCTTACGAGGTGAAATTCGAACATATTTTGCATATGCTTTTGCTTCCATCTTGCTTACTCCTTCCGCTTATTTAGATGTCTTACTACCAGCATGACCTCTGAATGTTCTAGTTGGAGCAAACTCTCCAAGCTTGTGACCAACCATATCTTCAGTTACATATACTGGAACATGCTTACGTCCGTCATGGACTGCAAATGTGTGACCTACAAATTCAGGAAAAATTGTTGAACTTCTTGACCAAGTCTTTAGAATTCTCTTTTCTCCCTTTTCGTTCATATCAATGACTCTTTCGAGCAGCTTAGGCTGGACAAAAGGGCCTTTTTTAGTACTTCTACTCATATTAAATTAGCTCCTTCCGTCTTACTTACCGTTTCTTCTTCTTACAATTAGCTTGTCAGAAGCCTTGTGGTTCTTACGAGTCTTGTAACCAAGAGCAGGTTTACCCCAAGGAGTACATGGACCTGGACGACCGACTGGTGATTTACCTTCACCACCACCGTGTGGGTGGTCATTAGGGTTCATTACAGAACCTCTTACTGTTGGTCTCCAACCCATATTTCTCTTTCTACCAGCCTTACCAATCTTAACGTTTTCGTGATCTGAATTACCTACAACACCGATTGTAGCCATACAGTTATCAGGAACGTTTCTTAGTTCGCCGGATGGTAGTCTAAGTAGAGCCATACCGTTTTCTTTAGCCATTAGCTGTGCCATATTACCAGCTGATCTAGCTAGCTGAGCACCTCTACCTGGGTAAAGTTCAATATTGTGGATGAATGTACCTGTTGGAATAGCACTTAGTGGTAGTGCGTTACCAGGCTTAATATCTGCACTAGGACCGGCAACAACTGTGTCGCCAACCTTGAGACCTTCCGGTGCAATGATGTATGACTTTTCGCCGTCTTCATACTGAATTAGTGCGATAAATGCTGAACGGTTAGGATCATATTCTAATGTCTTAACTGTTGCAGGAATGTCAAACTTCTGTCTCTTAAAATCAATTACTCTGTACTTTCTACGGTTACCGCCGCCTCTGTGACGAACAGTAATTCTACCATAAGAGTTACGACCAGCATTCTTTTTGATTGGCTGTAGTAGACTCTTTTCAGGTGCTACCTTTGAAAGAGATGAGTAATCAGTAACCGACATATTACGGCGTGCGTTTGTGGTCGGTTTATATACCTTAATGGCCATTTGATTTCACTCTCCTCATGATGGCTTTGCGGGGTTTATGGTGAAGCCCCATACATTCTGCCTATTAATTAGTAATTTTTTAGAATTCTTAATTAGGCTTACATCATGCCTTCAAAAAATTCAATGCTCTTGCTATCTTCTGTTAGAGTAACAACAGCCTTCTTCCAAGACTTTGTATAGCCCTGTGTTCTGCCCTGTCTCTTTAGTTTGCCACGAACAGAAACTGTGTTAACCTTAGCAACTTTAACTTTGAAAGCTTCTTCAACAGCGTTAGCAATATCAATCTTTGTAGCTGTCTTAGCAACTTCAAAGGTGTACTTCTTTTCTGCAATACCCATCATTGACTTTTCAGTGATGATTGGGCGAATAATGATGTCATGAGCGATCATGCGTACACCTCCTCAATCTTAGCAATTGCACTCTCAGCGATAACTAGCTTGTCTGCATTTAGAATATCATAAACATTGATTTCGTTATACTGACAAGTCTTAACACCAGGAATGTTGTTTGCTGACTTGATAACTTTGCTATCAACTTCTGGAAGAACGATTAGTGTCTTCTTTTCAGAGCCGATTGCTTTGAGCATCTCAACCATAGTTTTTGTTTTGTAGTCGTCACAAGCGATCTTATCAACAACGATAAGTTCATCTGCAGCAACCTTTGAAGATAGAGCTGACTTCATAGCAAGTCTCTTTACCTTCTTATTTACACTGAAGCTGTAGTCTCTTGGCTTTGGAGCAAATACGATACCACCGTGTGTCCACTGTGGAGATCTTGTAGAACCCTGTCTAGCACGACCTGTGCCCTTCTGTCTCCATGGCTTTCTACCACCACCGGATACTTCTGAACGAGTTAAAGCACTCTGAGTACCCTGACGCTGATTAGCAAGATAGAGAACTACCATCTGATGCATTACTGCTTCGTTTGGTTCGATAGCGAAAATAGAATCGTTTAGTTCGATTGTCTTAGCGTTTGAACCCTTCATATCAACAACGTTAATACTTGGCATTTGTAGTCCCCCTTTCTTAAGCCTTTACAGAATCTTTGATTACAACATAGCCTTTGTTAGGGCCTGGAATAGCACCCTTAATAGCAATGAGGTTGTTTTCTACATCAATCTTAACGATTTCAAGATTCTGAACTGTTACTTTTTCAGCACCTAAGTGACCGGCCATCTTCTTACCCTTGAATACACGAGAAGGAGATGAACAGCAACCCATTGAACCACCGTCTCTTACACAAGGACCTGAACCATGAGTTTCCTTAAGTCTCTGGAAATTCCAGCGCTTGATTACGCCGGCAAAGCCTTTACCTTTGCTCTTACCAGTAACATCAACTTTGTTACCAGCTTCAAAAACATCTGCTTTGATGATGTCGCCTACGTTGTAAGCATCTGTGTCTTCAAATCTAAATTCTTTAAGAACTTTCTTTGGAGCAACATCAGCCTTGTCAAAATGACCCTTCATAGGCTTGTTTACTTTGTGAGGCTTCATATCGCCGTAGCCCATCTGAACTGCTGCGTAGCCATCACTCTCAACTGTCTTTTTCATTGAAACTACACATGGGCCAGCTTCAACAACAGTTACAGGAACAAAACGTCCCTTTTCGTCGAAAATCTGAGTCATACCGACTTTCTTTCCGATTAATGCCTTCTGCATTATGTTTTCCTCCTTTTAGGTTATTGGTTGGTTTCCCAACATTTACCCTGTCTACCGGTAGGTTGAAATGAAATTATAACTTAATTTCGATGTCAACGCCTGCAGGGAGTTCTAATTTCATAAGAGCATCAACAGTTTTGTTTGATGGTCTTAGAATGTCGATAAGTCTTTTGTGAGTTCTCATTTCAAACTGCTCACGGCTGTCCTTATACTTATGAACAGCTCTTAGAATTGTAACAACCTGCTTCTGTGTTGGTAGAGGTACAGGACCTGAAACTCTAGCACCTGTTCTCTTGGCTGTTGCAACGATTCTTTCAGCTGATTGATCAACTAACTGATGATCGTAACCCTTAAGTCTTATACGAATTTTTTCCTTGACTGCCATAATAACGCCTCCTTAAATAGTTTTGAGTTGGCGGGCGTGCTTTTAACTGATAACACATCCGGGTGTTTCACACCCTTGCATTAAAAAAACCGGATGAATTTTATTCATTCGGGCAGTTCAAAGCGCATTAAGAGCATAGTGTTACCCTATTGGGTAATATTTGCTCAATCTTAACTTAATCGCCCGGTTTAAAATCGGACATACTCCACGGAAAAACCGACTAACTGTCGCAACCTCCCGCTTCTTCGCATATCTATCGCAGTCACGCAAGGCTTATTATACTAGATTTAATGGGCTTTTTCAAGGTTTTTACACAATTATATCATTAGAAGTTTATAAATATTTTAAAGATGTTTTTGTATATTATGCACAAAGATTATATTTTTATTGCACATAAAGAATTTTCGCCCCTAAAAGCCCTATAAATCGACATTTTTGCTGCTTTTAAAGAATAATTTTACAAAAAATTCATTAACTAAAGTAAGCAGCAGCAAAAACTGAACCCAAAATAAGCACTGCACATACAATGGCAACTATACGAATTATAATCATCTGTCTTTTTCTTTTCTTCTGATAATTCATAAAATCACTCCTTCTTTGTATTATAACACACTTGATTATTTTTTCAATGGGATATATTATTATATTAGAAAATAACTTATACTATTATATATAGAAAGGAATGTGCTATATGCTACACATTTACTATGGATATGGCAAAGGTAAAACCACCTGTGCTGTTGGTATTGCTATGAGAGCTGCCGGTAGCGACAGAAAGGTGCTATTCTCTCAATTCTTAAAAGGCAATGATTCCGGTGAAAGACGCTCAATGGAGCTTATACCTAACATTACCCTTACTCCTTGTCCTGGCCATGTTAAGTTTGTCAGAGATATGACTGATGAAGAAAAATTGCAATGTCGTCAACATTGCAGAAATACTTTTGAGTATTGTGCTAAGGAAGCATTAGTGGGCAAATACAATATGGTTATCTTTGATGAAATATTTATCGCAATTGAAAACAATATGCTTTCTGAAAGTGATCTTTTTGACTTCTTAGCCAATGCTCCTAAGAATATCGAAATTGTTTTAACCGGTCACAACCCAAGTGAAAAGATACTTAAACTTGCTGACTACTGTACCGAAATGAGAAAAGTTGCTCATCCTTATGACAGAGGTATATCTGCAAGAAAAGGAATTGAATTTTAACTATACTATATATAGGTAAAGCCCCACATAATAATATGTGGGGCTTTGTTCTACCTATCCTATATTTATTAATACTTTTCAGCTACTTCGCCTAATCTTTTATAGATTGAGTTTTCTGCTACATAGCCTCTAACGAATGAAAGTGGATATACATTAGTATTTTTACCGATAACAGTACCTGGGTTTAGAACTGAATTACAGCCAACCTCTACATGGTCTCCTAGCATAGCACCAAACTTTTTAACACCTGTTTCAACCTTTTTACCGTCTAATAAAACAGTTACAAGAGTTTTGTCACTCTTTAGGTTTGATGTAATTGAACCTGCACCTGTATGTGACATATGACCTAGAATACTGTCACCAATATAGTTAAAGTGAGGAACTTGAACACCATTAAACAGAACAGCATTCTTAAGTTCTGTAGAGTTGCCAACAGTAGCACCCTTACCTACAATAGCATTACCTCTGATAAATGCACACTGTCTAACTTCGGCATCTTCATCAATAATAAGTGGACCATTTAGGTATGCTGAGTCAAAAACTTTAGCTGACTTAGCAATCCAAATGTTGTCACCTTTCTTTTCGTAAATATCAGGATCAAGTGTGTTACCTAGCTTAATAATAAAGTCACCAATTAAAGGCAAAGCCTCCCAAGGATATGTAAGACCATCAAACAAATCTTTTGCAATAGTTTCGTCTAAATTGTACAACTTCTTAATTGTTAATCTTTCCATTACAATTTTTACCTCTCAATAATATTTTTATGTATCAAAAATTCTTTAAAACCTGTTTTCTTCATTAAGAAGCATACCAACAATGCAATTAAAGAACCTACAATAGCACCAACAAGTACATCTGATGGGAAATGTACAAAAACATATAATCTAGATAAGGCAATAGCTGTTGCAAGGATATATCCCAAAATAGCCCATCTCTTTTTCTTTAAAGTAACAAGCAAAGCAGTTGCTGCTGCAAAAGCACTTGCTGAATGGTTTGATGGAAAGCCATAAGAATCAGGTCTTGAAACAAGCATTTTTATAGAGAAATCTATATTACAAGGGCGAACCCTACAAATAATATTCTTTAGTGTAAATTCTGTTATTAAAGTGTCTATGCCCATTGCAAGTAAAATTGCAAAACCACAATATCTTGTTTTCTTAAAACAAATTAGTATGATTGAAATTACAATCCACACCATACCACCCTCTTGAATAAATCCAAACAGTGGCATTAAGAAATCAAGGAAAGAACATCTTAAATGTTCTTGAATATAGTACAGAATACTAAAATCAATTTTTGTAATATAGTCGAAAAATCCCATCTTATCTCCTTACCGAAAAAAATGCAAAGACTAAAAATCTTCGCATTTTAGTTAATTATTATTTTTCTTTAAATTCTTTAAACTTCTCCTTAATAGGAGCATATAGTGGTTCAACCTTTTCTATATAGAAAGGTTTTAATTTTAGTTTTTCTATAATATAGCTGATACCACCAAAGTGAATTCTATCTTTAATCTTAATTTTGCTATTAATCTTGTTACCTAAATTAGAAAACAACTCCTGAGTATTTAGCTGAGGAAGTTCATTTTCGTATTCCTCTCTGTTTTTTGACTGAGTTTTCTTTGTTTTATGTAACATAGCTATTGTATAAATATAATCGCATACAAAGATAACAGCCAAAACAATAGCTGACCAAAACTGATAATCTTCCGGAATAATAGAAATCATTTTCATAAAAGCAGGATGTACTGCTTTACATAAAAGCATACAAAGTGTACCAAAACACAATGCACCTAAAAGGCAAATCCTTCCTTGAAAGTTAAATCTAATATTGCTATAGTCCCACCATTTTTTATGGAAACAATTTTCCAGTATAACTGCTACTAAATATTCAATAATTGTAGCAATAGCCATACCTCCAAAGAAAATCACCCAAGAATTATCTGTTCTACCATAAAAGCAAAATACCATTGCTACTGCCCCACCACCATAAATCGGACAGTAAGGACCTTTTAGAAATCCGGAAGAGATATATCTTCCTTCCTGAACTGTATATAGTGCAGTTTCATAGGCCCAGCCAATAATGCTATATAACATAAACGCTAAAAAATATTGCACTAAGTTCACTTTTCTCCACCTACTTCTTAACTAAACCCTTTGTCATCAGTTTACGCAAGGACACTCCCCATTCTTTGAAAACTTCTTTTAAGGTACATGTCTTGTCAAAATAACAGATGACATACGCTTCCCTACATTTTGGTGGCACAACTGTAAGTGGCCACATATGTTTCTTAATAATTTCCTTTTCTTTATCATCCAAAACAAAGGCTTTTTCAGCATTTCTAAGTGCTATTCCCGGATGATAAAAGCCATGAAGGTTTATTTCTAAATCCTTATCGTGCCAATCATAAAGGAACAAATCATGAAGAAGTCCTCCTCTTGCAGCAGCACGATAATCAAGATTGAATTTTCTACAAAACTGAAAACTTTTGAAAGAAACCATCAAACAATGGTCAAAGGTTGTTGTATCTCCATGCTGAGTAAAGTTACACATTTTCTGTACTACTTCACTTTCAATCAAATCACTTATGCAGTCAAGAAACAAATCAATCTCTGACTTTGTAATTATACCGAAACAATTCAACAGCTTATCGTTAATTGTAAACACTTCCTAATCTCATATGTTACTATTATATCATTTTTCTCATTTTTCTTTCAACAGTAAAAAAATGGAAATACACAAACAATATACATTATCGTTTGTGTATATATAACAAATTGAAGTGTTAATTTAAAATTCATCTTCAAGAAGTTTCATACAATGGTTGTATTCTTCTTCACTGATACTACCTACTTTGTATAGGTTTTCTGTTTCTTTCTTAACTCTTTCAATCTCTGTTGAGTTATTAATAAGCTGATTTTTCCAGAGAAGATAGTTGTCCTCAGAAATAATCAAAATTGCCTTTGCTTTATAAAGTGTTTCCAGTTTATCAAGCAAAGTGACCTCATCATTACTGATAAATTCTTTCAAAATTTGGTGAGTATCCTGCAAAAGTTCTTCTTTTTCTTTTTCAAACTTTTCTCTATCTTTAGCACCAAAATGATACTTCTTATCAATAGCATTTAGCGCTACTTTATATTCTTCAATCAAGTCCTCCGGCTTAAAATCAAAGTCAAGTTTAACCTTAGCGATTTTCACCAGCTTATTTTCTTTCCAACCAATCTTTACACCAACAAACTGATATATAATAGTCAGCAATGCAGTAACAACATTTAGCGCAACTTCAACCCACATATACCAATTATAATTAGGGTTAATAACTAATATAGCAGTTAATAATGCCATAATAATCAGTGAACAAATTGAAATGGGCGTATTAAGATACTTTCTATTCAGACAAAAAGAAAGAAAATTAAAAATAATGCATAGTGTTGCTACTGTAATTAGAGCAATGCTTCCCTTTACAATTGGAAAACAAGAATAAATTATGTATCCACTATAAACCGTTGTAATAGCAGTCAGTATGCCATTAATTGCCCACAAAATATTTTTATTTACTTTATATTTATTTTTTATATTGCTTATAATCCCCATACAATCAAATCCTTTTACGGAAAATATATGTAATAAGTTTTAATATACAAGCACCAACCATAAATGAGCCTACATAGGTCATTAGTTCTTGATAACTACAGAAATATCCCCAACCGGTAACTGCAAGGACTTTCCACCACAAGGCAAGTACCACACCAACAACACCAATGAAAAGTATATCCATCAAAAGCTGTGGAATGTTTTTTGTACTTGATAAAACCATAACACTTATTACTGCACCTACAAGGGCCAGTGTTATAACTACTACAAAATTACTGTTAGTTAAAACTTGATTAGCAGTTTCTCTGCTTGTATATGTGGTTATTTCAGAAAGAAGTGCATTCTTAAGGTTTACTCTGGCATATATGATTAGAGCCAAAACAAAATCGCAAATAGCAAGAGTGCTAATTTTCTTTATCATAACACCAACCTCCTTATTTTTAATGGTCCACCTGACAGGACTCGAACCTGCTATCCCCAGAATCGGAATCTGATGCGTTATCCAAATACGCTACAGGTGGATTTTTATGAAATCATTATATCATAGTATAAGGTTGTTTCGTGCTTTAAAAGAATTATGATTATGTTTTGCAAATTTTCTAAAACACTTTTAGTACATATTGAACAAAACTATAAAATTAATTATGTGCATAATGTTAATCAGCAAGTAAAACACTACCACAACAAACATTACAATATTTACTATAAAAATCAGATTATCCGATGCATTCTTAATGGCATAAAAAATATAACCCACCAATAATAAAGGCAAAACACACTTTATCATAAAGCAAAACATAGGTTTCTCCAGCAGATAAATCATTATAGGATTTATTTCTTTAAATCCATTGTACTGAATTATTGTAATTGTGCAGAGATAATCGGATATATTTAAAAAAAATAATAATAATAATTTTCTTCGACAATTAGTCACCTGTAGCCCAGTTATATTCACACTTTTCACCTCACTATAGTGTAACTAAAAGCCAATAAAAAATACTTTTCTTTAAAAAGAATTAAAAAAGATTTAAAAAAATTCAAAAAAATTGTTGACAAAAATTTTTCCATATGGTATAGTAAGGGAGCGTTAGAGATACGGAAAGTTCACTAACACAAAACACTACATAAGCTGGTGTAGCTCAGTTGGTAGAGCAGCTGATTTGTAATCAGCAGGTCGGGGGTTCAAGTCCGTCCACCAGCTCCAAAACAAGCCTACTAAATACAGTAGGCTTTATATATGGGAGATTTCCCGAGTGGCCAAAGGGGACAGACTGTAAATCTGCTGGCAACGCCTTCGGTGGTTCGAATCCACCATCTCCCACCAAATAAGAACCGTTCGTTTGAATGGTTCTTATTTTTTTGCATTTTTTATTTTCTTAATCTTTATTATTATCGTAATTTATCACTCTCTCCCTATGTTTATTGTGACAAATTAGTTTTTTAATTTTAATTGTGCTAATCCATAAGAAACTTTTTTCAATTTATTGAATAACCTATCTATATACGCAAAAACAAAATTGAAAACTAATTTGCAGAACTGATTAATCTTTACCCACAGACATAATTGAACAAACTTCTCTCATAAACAAACAAAAATCAAAATATTTTCAATTTTTTCTTGACAACAGATTATTATTGTGGTATAGTAATGGAGCGTCAGTAATTTGGAACTCAAATTACTGAGAAAACTACATAAGCTGGTGTAGCTCAGTTGGTAGAGCAGCTGATTTGTAATCAGCAGGTCGGGGGTTCAAGTCCGTCCACCAGCTCCAAAACAAGCCTACTAAATACAGTAGGCTTTATATATGGGAGATTTCCCGAGTGGCCAAAGGGGACAGACTGTAAATCTGCTGGCAACGCCTTCGGTGGTTCGAATCCACCATCTCCCACCAATAAGAACCGTTCGTTTGAATGGTTCTTATTTTTTATATCTATATATCTATTTTTATTCGGTTATCTTTTCAGCCAAATATAATAATTTTATGCAAATTATGCAAAATAAAAGGACTATCAAACGATAGTCCTAATTTAATATTAGATTGAGTAATTATGAGAAATTACCATACACAAGGTTTTCAGCTTCCTCAACAGAAATATCCATTGAACAAGAAAGTTCCGAAAATAGATTTCTTGATGAAATTCTCATATACTTTTCATCAATAGCAGAAAGGCTCTTCCCTACTCTCTGACGCTTTTTCTTTCTGGCGACAAAGTACTTTAGCATAGCAACCAGTACTTCCGGAGTAGCCTCTTTCATACATTTTCTATATGCTTCATCTCTAAACCTATCAAATTTAACATCAATAGGATCGACTTGAGGAATATTGTCAATCAACCCCTCTGCCTCTGCTTTAGTCATTGGCGAACGCATATTCTCTTCATTTTCTTGTGGTATGTAATAAACATTATCACTTTTCTGAATATCGTGCATAACATAGTAATTTTTTCTAATCTTGCTATGAGGCATCTTCATTCTTTCAATTCTGTCAATTACACAGGCAACACCATTGCTGTTGATTACCTTGTCACCCTCTTGATACATCTTTCATTCTCCATTCAAATAACACTGTTCAGTCTGAGCTTCTTAATAATTCGATTTATTACTCATATATTTCTTACGTATATATTATATCACATTTTAAAAAAATTTCACATACCTTTAAAAGTAAAATTTCTTGCGAAAAAGCCCTTAATTTTACAGAAAAATGCACAAAAAATAAACAATTAATTATTGACAAATTAGAGAACCACTGATATAATTAAAAATACTGTTGGGGCCAATAGCTCAGTTGGTCAGAGCCACCGGCTCATAACCGGTTGGTCCGGGGTTCGAATCCCTGTTGGCCCACCATAGAACGCATTAGCATTTGCTAGTGCGTTTTTTCATTTTACATTAATAATTTTAGTTGTATAATTGTATTATCACACATAAAGAGGTTTTATTATGAATAAGGAACTAGCTTACAAATTAGTTAAAAATAATGATGAAATTCATTCTTTTTATCTTCTTGCAGACAAAGTATGGCATGAGTACTTTCCTTGTATTCTTGAGAAAGAACAAATTGACTATATGGTTGAAATGTTCTTTAGTAAAGACGCTATGGATAAGCAAATTAATAGTGGCTATGAATTTTATTTTGTGCAAATGAATAATGAAAACATAGGTTTCATTGTTGTTCATCCGGAAGAAGAAAAGTTATTTTTAAGCAAACTTTACCTAACACTTGAAAACAGAGGTAAAGGCTATGCAAGTAAAATGATGAACTTTGTTATCGCAAGAGCAAAAGAGCTAAAGAAGAAATCAGTTTACTTAACTGTAAATAAATACAATAAGCACACAATTGATGTGTATAACCATTGTGGCTACAAAACAATAAGAAGTGAACAAACTAACATTGGCAAAGGTTATATTATGGATGACTATGTAATGGAACTTACATTATAAGCCAAAATACTCCTTTTTATTTGACTACTGCACTTTAATGTGGTAAAATGATAAAGACTTTTTATTATGGAGGGGTATTATGACAACATCCAACATATGCATATTAATATCCATTGTAGCATATCTTTTCCTTGTGCTAATAATCGGTGTTGTATGTGCTAGACAAAACAATTCTGTAGATGACTTTTATTTAGGTGGCAGAAAACTGGGTCCACTTGTAACTGCAATGAGTGCTGAGGCCTCTGATATGAGTTCTTGGCTACTTATGGGACTTCCAGGTGTTGCATACCTAAGTGGTGCCAGTGAAGCTGTGTGGACAGCTTTAGGCCTTGCTATCGGTACATATTTTAACTGGCTAATTGTTTCTAAAAGACTTCGTAACTATAGCCAAAAGATTGACGCTATTACTATTCCGGAGTTTTTCTCAAAAAGATTTGGTGAAAAGAATAAGGTTATTATGGCAATTTCAGCAGTAGTAATCATTGTATTCTTTGTTCCATATACTGCATCCGGTTTTGCTGCTTGTGGTAAGCTATTCAGTACAGTATTTGGTCTTGAATACCATTTGGCAATGGTACTCTCTGCACTTGTTATTGTAGGCTACACAACTATCGGTGGTTTCCTTGCAGCATCAACAACAGACTTTATGCAAAGTATTATTATGACAGTTGCTTTAATTGTTATTCTTGGCTTTGGTACTTATTCTGCCGGTGGTTTTGAAAATGTTATTGCAAATGCTCAGTCACTTCCGGGTTACTTTAGCTTAACAGAAAGCTTTGATGCAGCTACAAAAACATCAACACCATTTAGTTTACTTTCAATATTCTCCCTACTGGCTTGGGGTCTTGGTTACTTTGGTATGCCACATATTTTACTAAGATTTATGGCTATTGGTGACAGTAAGCAGTTAAAGCTATCAAGAAGAGTTGCAACTGTATGGGTTGTTATTTCACTTGCAATTGCAGTATTTATCGGTTTTGTAGGTCTTGCTATGACAAATAACGGTACTCTTGAACACTTAGCAGATAGCGAAACTATCATAATAAGCATTGCAAATCTACTTTCTAAGAATGGTATTGTATTTGCTTTATTAGCCGGTGTTATCTTGGCCGGTATCTTGGCATCAACAATGAGTACTGCTGACAGTCAGCTACTGGCTGCATCTTCCGGTGTTTCAGAAAACATTGTTGGTGGATTATTTAAGGTTAAAACATCAAAAAAATCAGCTATGATTATTGCCAGAGTTACACTTCTTGTAATCTCAGTTGTAGCAGTTATCCTAGCTTGGGACCCTAACTCATCAGTATTCCAAATTGTATCATTTGCTTGGGCCGGTTTTGGTGCAGCATTTGGTCCTGTTGTACTATGTGCTTTGTTCTGGAAAAGAGCTAATAAGTACGGTGCATTCACCGGTATGTTTGTAGGTGGTGCTATGGTATTTGTATGGAAGTACCTAATCGCTCCTATCGGTGCATCTAACCCTGAACTTTCATTCCTAAACATTTATGAACTACTACCTGCTTTCTTAGCCGGTTTAATCGTAATTATTGTTGTTAGCCTACTAACTAAAAAGCCTAGTCAGGACATTGTAGATACTTTTGAAGAAGTAAAGAAAATGAATTAATTTATAGTAAGTAAGTTAAGTCAGTTTTGTCATATAGTTATCTACTGTATAGAACACTATTCAAAAGATACAACTGTATTTGTAGCAAATCAAATGAAAAATCATAGAAAAGTATTTCAATTAGAAAAACTAAATTAGAAAAACTAATAGATAAGCATTTGCCTGAGAAGGAATTATTAAATGAGATTAAAAAGTTGGAAAACGATTTTTAATCATCACATTTAGCACTAATATTCAGATAAGGATACCATCATTGGTATCCTTATTTTTTGCTATTTTGATTTTAACTAAGTATTCATACATTTACTATATTAACACTTTATCAATTGATACAGCTTAAATCTGAGGATTTATAGGCATAGCAAAAGGCTGTTGCCTCATTGCAACAGCCTTTTCTTATTTTTTATCCGAATCATCTTTAACTATATGATTATAAACATCATCAATCTTTTTCATTTTAGGGTCATCAATCTCTGATGACTTTTTCTTTTCTTTTTCTAATCTTTCTTCCTCTTGAAGTCGCTTAATAATATCATTAATATCAGCCTTAGGTTTTGCATTACCTGTAAGAACTCTTATGAAATTAATAAGTTCATCAAGGAAGATTAGTATAATCAGTAGCAAGAATATTACCAGACCCCATGGTGACAAGAACAAGTTATACAAAGAATTGACAAGTGGTATTTTTGCCACAAATTTTGCTTTAACTTGGCTTATCTTTATTGGATGGTCAGGTGTATCGTTAGCAACACCTTGAGTTTGCAACATTGTGTTGCCATTATCATCCTTATAAGGAGCTTTAATAACCTTATGGGTGATAACCATACCGTCAAGTGAACCACTGCCATCATAGGAAATTATGTCCCCTACTTTGATTTCACTTTCTTCTACCGATTTATCAAGGATAATATCTCCAACATGCAATTCCGGTTCCATACTACCGGTTGTTACCCTAAAAATAGTATAGCCAAATACTGTTGGAGTTTCTCCATTTATTCTTGTTACCACAATAATAACCATCGCAATTCCCAGTAATACAACTAAGAACCAGCCGATGGTGTTCTTTACTGTGACAAATGTTTTATACTTTTTTGATTTTTCTTTTACTGCTTTCTTCACACTATCACCAAATAATATTTATACTATAAGATTATAGTGTCAAATTGATTTTGTCAACACTAACAGTAATATCAGAAGAACCTTCATTCTTAATATACCAATATACAGTCACTAAATTTTCTTTACTCTTTTCATTATAAGGATATGTTACCATATTAGTAACTACCGGAACACTGATTAATTTTTTCGTTTCATCTGTAACAACCAGTCTACAATTAGCAGTTTGAGTGTCTCCATGAGCACCGGTAGCAGTTAATGTCAATTTTGTTTGACCAACAGACTTACCGGTAACTACACCATTACTATCAACTGTTGCTATTTTACTATCTTCTACTTTGTAATTAATACTTGTTCCTTGAGCAATAGCATAAAGGTCAATAGTCTTACCAACACTAACTGTTGCCAAAGAATAAAACTGCTTAATACCTGCACCCTTGCCTGTAGAAGCATAGTCAGCGTTAGTACCGAATCCACCTTTAAAAATACCAATTAGGTTTTTAGTATCTACATTAGTATTATCAGCACCGTAGTAATTTTCGCTATCTTTCAATCTAGGTTTTACACAAGTTGCATCATATGGAATCTCAGCATGATAAAGAAAGTATTTGGAATTAAATGCATCTATTGTGCCATGCGGATACTCAGAAGCCACAACTGAATTACCTGGAGTAACACCATCACCCCAATAGTGAACTGAAAAATCAGCAGGATTAAAATTATTTGAAGTATTAAATCCAACATAAACATTTTTCTTGTTTATATCATTGATAACCTTGTTACCGGTATTAGATTGTAAATGCTTATGGGTTTTCATAGGATTATTAACGCCTACATATGTACTAGCGTAGTCATTAGAATCAACACCGGAAAGATAAAGTGAAACTGTTTGAGCTTTTAGTTCACCGGTATTCTTTATCTCTGTTTTATAGCACAATCTTTTACCGGCAGGTATAGTTTTACCATTTATTTCAGAAATAGAAGTTGTATCATAAACTCCCTCTTCACTAGTCATTTCGTAAGTTTTAACCTCAAAATTTTTACTAGAAGTTTGATTATAAGAATTCTTACTCCAACTAAAAGAATTACCGTTTCCTTCTTTAGGTCGGGTAAACCATGAGAAGGTGTTTGTTGAAACACACAAAAAGCATAATATTAATGATAAGCACAAAATTGCAATTATTCTTGTTTTTCTCATAGTTTCACCTCGCTATTTCTTAATTACTCGGAGTATAAGTCCATGTATCAACATTGTAATGTTGATTAGTATCTTTGTCATCCTTTAAATAATAAGCAGTACCATCTTTAAAATCACTAATTTCTACTGTCTGCTCTGCACCCTGCTCTTTTTTACCGTTACTAAATACTAAACCTGTATAAGTTGAGTCAATTTCAACCTTATAAACTGCCTGACCTAGATTATTTTTATAATTCGTATCAGTCATTTTTACACCTGGAAAATCGCCATTTTTGTTAGTACCATTCCACGCATAGCAGTATACTTCGTTCCAATATTTATTATTGGTTAGGTAAATAGTATATTTTTCTGCAGGAGTTTACTCTACATACTTTGTCCAATAACCATTGTACTGTGTATGGGATGTATCGTAAATAAAACAATTATTTTCATCACCGATTTTTGGAATAGGAGAGTCCTTAGTTTGACCTATCCAATTATCTTTGTTTTTAAAAATAATTTTGGTATATTTTACATCAATATCGACTTTGTAATAGTTGTCGCTAACCTTAGTCATTTCAATTGAATCATTATGGGTTTTGTCATACCACACATAAGCATAAGGTGGTGTCCAACCCGGAACATTCTTGAAGTAAACTGTCACCGTAGTTTTCTTCTCAAACTTAGCATAATAATTAGTAGGTGTGTCTTTATTAACAGTAACAGACAAATTCTTGTCAAGATAATTATCTCCGACTTTCTCAGTACAAGCCTCATCAGTAAACCAACCCTTAAACTCACTGTTTGCACCAGGTTCAGCAGAAATTGTTGCTGTTTCGCCATAGTTAATCACATCAGTAGTAAGTGTACGGTTAATATTTACTGTTGAAGTATCTGTTGTATCATTCTTTACCGGATGAACATTGATTGTCTTTGTTTTTATCTTAAACTTAGCATAAAAACTCTTTTTGTTTTCGCTTGTTTGAGGGTCACCTTTAAATGAATCAACACTATAAACATTTTCACTATCAATTAAAGTATCATCAGCTTTATTATACCAACCCTCAAATTCGCAGTTTTCATTTCCTACAGCTGTAAATGAGAATGATGTTCCATACTTTACAATTCGTGTAGTATGAGTTTCTAGTGTTTCATTATCAGATTTAATTTTACCATAATTAACCTGTTCACTCAAATCTGGTGTTTTATCATTATAACAATATGCGTAAACATCAATCGTGTATCGTTTCAAAACAAACTTTGCATAAATATTTTGGTCAGCTTTTACTGAGCTAACTGTGTAACTTTCCTCACTTGAAAGTTTATTAGCAGAAGAACAAGCCTTATCACTATACCAACCGTCAAACACATAACCGGAGCCATCAGCAGGAACAGCCTTAAATGTTACAGAACCACCATGATTTACAATAACTTGAACTTGTGCTTTTGACTCATCACCATAGGTGATTTTGTTTCCTTGTATGTTATCATCGTCATCTTCAGAAACTGCACTTGCAGTAACTGTATATTTCTTAATCTCAAATCTGGCATAGAAAGTTCTATCAGTAGGATTAACACTGTCAATCTCAACATTAGTAGGGTTTTCACCGGTAATCTGAGTACCTCCGGTAGCACTGTCAAACCAACCAACAAAGTCATAACCTTCATTAGGTGTCGCAGTAAGTTTTACTGTTTCTCCAACAGTTACATCACTTTTAATTGTCTTGTCAGATTCAGTACCGGAATTAATCTTAACTGTACCACCTGTGCCACCTTGAACATTATCAGTTACGGCAATAACATTAACGGTATAAGTTTTCTTAAATAACGCATATAAAGTTATATTGCTGTCACTACCTATTTTAAATTCACCGTCTGTTACAGGAGCTTTAATTGTACAATCAATATCTTTGTACCAACCCATAAACTTGTAACCCGGGTTTGCAGTAGCATTTAGAGGAACCGTAGTACCCTCTTCTCCGTAACAAACTTTCTGATTTTTGCTACCAATAGAAATATTACCCATTGTTTCATTTGAGTCAGTGCCATATTTCACTTCTACACGCTTCTTGCTGACAACCAGTGTAAAGTCATTTACTGCTACATCTCCGTTATTGCCACCGTTAGAATCTTGAAGCCAAAGAGAAATTTTTACTTCTTTACTAGAATTTGCAGGTATAGAAAATACCGGTAAAGTCACTTTTTCATCTGAATTAGTATATTTATCAAAAGCGTTAACCGTAGTTCCTGAAGGTGTACCGTTAGTAGCTGCTACAACATTTTCAGTAGCATCTTTATTAGAGAATATCTTAGTAACACCATCAACTGTAATAGCAATTCGCACTCTGTTGTCTGTTACTGCCTCATTACCGATTTTGATTGATGGTATTTTACCAAACTTAAAATCTTTACTTTTATTTTTTTCTTTATTTACTACTTTAAGATTATAACCAATGTAGTTTACATTACGGTCATTTACAGTTGATTGACGATAATTATTGTTATCACCAACAATAGGAAAATAAAAGTTCTGACCGTCAGCACTGGAACATGTAGCTAAATGAACATTACCGGCTTTTTTGAAATAGCCGTCTAAATCAAGGGTTTCGTTATAACCACTGCCGGAACCGATATTCGCAACTGTCATAACAGGATTGTCAATTTTACCGCCACCGGTAAGTGCCAAAGAAGAAATTGTTTCTACCCAAGAAAATGTTGTACCGGTAATTAAAAGCATCATTTGGATAAGTGCTACAACTGATAGTACAATTGTCTTAATTGAAACACGTCCAAGGAAATTATCACTTTTCTCAGTTTTTTTGCCATGTAATGGCCTTTTCTTATTCATTTGTGACATCTCCTTATCTTAATAATTCATTAATTTGTTCTATGAGCAACATCATCATTTGAAATTTCCATTGCAATATTCATACTTCTATTAAATATAACATTTTGATCTATTCTAATTGTCTTTGTATCTGATTTGCTCTTTAGCACAAAATTGGTTAAAATCGAATTGACTTTCATCTCATAATTATTAATCTTACAAACATCGTTGTCCAATTCCATAGGAACCAATGTTCCATCGATAAACTTAGCATACATTGTGTAACCATTATCATTAATATTACTTTTTATCCAATTCTTATTATTAGCAGTTATGTTAAAGTCAATACCTATCTTAATCTTAGCATTTGGATCTTCAACAATTCCACCACCGGAGCCACTGCCACCTGAACCGGAACCACCACCGGAAGAAGAACCACCACTGGAAATATTTTCGTAATCCCAATAACCCAAACAAGGTGATAATCTCTCTGATATATCCTCAGTTGTACTATAACCATTACCACCAAGAGCTGTATAAACAGTTTTTCTTGTACCATTTATTTCTCTGGACTCTTGAAGTGGAGCTTTTTTTCTGTCAGTATTTAGCTTTTTTGCCCACATTGTTTCAACATCTTTTCGGGTATACCATGCGTTATAAATCATTTCATCGTTAAGACTGTATCTATTAAAGGTTATATCTGTTACAACTTTTTCAGGAATTGGAGCAACCCATGTTGGATTTCCTTTTGCATCTTTATCGTTTTCTTGCATAATAACTGTACGATAAGGTGAACCTGTTGTAGTAATGTCTTTATAAGTCATAGTTACAATACAGTCTTTGTCTTTATTAATCCAATGTGTTACTGAAGGATCATTATCACCTACAGTATCATCTACAAAAGTAATCCATTCCATATCTTTAAAATTACTTTCAAGTTCTATATCGATAGAAAGATCTTTACCTGCATATTTATCACAATTATCACCTGTGCCCTCAAGCCACGCAACCATAGTCACCTTCTTTGGGGTCGTGCCCTCTAGTGTAAATATTGGCTTACCTACTGCGTAGTAGTAATCAGAGAATGAAATGGAAGTTGAATTTTCTGTATTTATAACCAAACCAGTATCCAAAGCAGTCGAACTAATTGCCGGATAAGTCTTTGCATATCTGTCAACAAGGGCAGTTGGATCAAAAACTGTTGGTTTATCCTGACTGTCAGTAATGAATGCAATCCTAATGGGACAAGCATCGTGAGTAACAATACCGGTTGGTTTCAAAGGGTTATTTTTATCTTCAAACAAAATCTGTGTTGAACCATTAAATGTTTCGTTACCGACTTTAATTGTGTAACTCTTTACATAAACATTAGTTTCCTTTGAGTCTGCACTAACAGTAAAATCTTTGTACAAAAACCTTTGGTTCTTGTCACCAACAGTAGCATCTCTATATTGCAATGAGTAGGTTAAATTACTATCACCATCTACGTTATTATTCGGAAAAAATAAATTTCTGCCATCAACACTTGATGCCTCATCAATTTTAAAGTTATCAACTTTAATATGATTTGTAATATCTTCACCATCATTAACACGAAGCCCTGTACCTGAATTAAAATTCATAATATTTGAATTAATATTTGCATTATCCTTAATTGTAAACCAAGATACTGTTGTACCAACAAGCACCATAACAACTAAAAAGAGTGATATATATGAATAAGAAATACCCTTAAAACTATGTGAAACATTACCACAATGTTTTGAAACATACTTTTCTTTTTTCACTCATATCACTTCCTTTCAATTTAGTGCCTTATTACAAGGATAACTTAATTGTTGCCTTAAACTTTCCACCAACCATAGCAAATCTTGCTTCATCATCTTCACCGTCAACCCAAATATTTACTGTTGTCATACCTGAAGCATATTTATCACTAGGTTGTTTTTTTGTTAACATGGCAAAATCATAATTTTTACCTAATTTAAAATCATTATTTGTGTTTGTAATAACATCTTTATATTCTACCGGTGCTGTTCCAGTAGGTTTACCCGTTTTGCCATCTGAATTTTTTGTTACCTTCCAATACTTATGTTTAAACGTATCGCCGGAAGTATTACCTAAAGTAACTTCCTTTTTATCACTGTCATAGTGAATTTGAGGAGCCGGTATCCATAAATTTTTCAATTTTGAATCAGCACTGTTTACAGTAGAAAGTCTTACTGCTCCAACAATACAGTCCTTTGAAAAATCACCGTCGTCACTTTTATTACCGGATTGTTCACCTGTTAATGTGGTAGAGATTGGAGAAATCTCTGTTCCTGAATTCAAATAAACCATATGATCTTCACCCGTTTTCATATAAACATCAATTGATAAATAAGAATCCTTATCAGCAACATCCCACTCACTACTTGTATCAGGCTTAGCCTTACCATTTTCTTGAGTAAGCTTTGGTTTATAGAAATCCGTACCGTCACTTGTAATTTCGATAATTGACTGTTCTTTCAAGAAAGGATAATCCTCTTTAGTTAAAGTAATTTCCCCTTCTGACCATTGAGTTTCATCATTAACATCAGGAGCAGGTTCACCATGTTGCACAACTGCAATTTTTAGACCTTTAGGTGCTTCGCAGATAACATTGATACCATCAGCAGTTGCCTCGGTCTTGTTTGTAAACCAAGAGATAACACCGGTTAGTGCGATAATAATAAGCACAGCCATAACTATTAAGTTTTTTATAACTAGGGATTTGGTATCCCTTTTTACTTTTACAAGTTCCTGGTCTTTACTCATATTACCCTCACTACTTTTAGGTTATTTAATATTCTCTAGTTCCTCAGCAGTAAACATTTTCTTCTTAGCTTTTAGCTTAATGGCTTTAACCTTTTTAGCCTCTTGCTCTTTGATTTCTTTAACTTTCTTATTATACTCTTTTTCCAGTCTTTTTTCAACTTCTTTTAGCTTTTGATTAAACTTCTTTTCTTCTTCAGAATAAGCCTTATCTTTCTGCTTTTTAACCTTAGCAATTTCTGACTGATGAATCTTTCTTTCCTTTGCTAAGGAATCAGCAGCACTTCTGTGTAACTTTTCTATTTCTTTAGAATGATTAGTGTTAATCTTGCTAATTTCTTTTTCTTGTTCATCTTTTAGTACAACAAGTTTAGCTTCATAAATCTTTCTTTCTTTTTCATTAGTCTGATTTAAGCTATCCTTTTCCTTTTGGAAAGACGCCTGTTGCTTTGACATTTCATTTTGAAAATTAGCTTTTTCATTAGCCATTTTCTTGTCAAAGTTAGCATTTAACTTGTTGATATTTTCAGCATTTTTAGAATTAATTTCTTCTACTTCTGCTTTATGCTCTGCATTAATAGAGTTAACATTTTCACTATGCTTTCTATTAATTTCAGCAACTTCATTTTGGTGGTTACTATTGATAGTAGAAATTTCTTCACTATGCTTTGTGTTGATAGAAGCAATTTCATTATTATGATTTGCAACCAAAGTATCAACTTCATTTTTATGTTCTAAGTTCAAACGGCTAATTTCAGCACTATGTTCTTTTCTTTCAGTTTCAATAGTGTTGTTAAGGTTTGCAACTTCATTGTTCAAAGAAGAAATTTCTGCTTTTTGGTTAGCGATAATTCTATCTCTTTCAGCAATATCTTCCTTCAACTTAGCAATAATACCGTTTAACTTTTCGATTTCTTTATTTAAAGAATCAATCTCTGCTCTTAACTGTTTTTCAAGTTCAAGTAGTCTTGTGATTTCTGCTTTCGCCTTTTCAAGTTCAGCAGTTAACTTTTCCACCTTATCTTCCAGTTCGGCAATTTTCTTTTTCTGTTCTTCAATGATACCTAATAATCTTTCGATTTCAGCCTTGAGTTTTTCAATTTCTTCTTCAAGAGCCATAATCTGTTTCTTTAGGTCTTCAATCTGTTCATAAGCTAAGTTTAACTTATTGGTTAATTCAACAATTTGTTGTTCTCTTAGCTCAAGAGTCATATTTAACTGTTCAATTGTTGCCTTTAATTTATGAATTTCAGTTTCTCTTTCACGAATTTCCTGAAGCCTAATGTTCATTTCTTCCTGACGAACTTCTTTCAGCTTTTTCTCAAAAGCTATTCTAGACTTTGTACCTTGGTCAGCAAGAGCCTCTTCTTCAGCTTTTTCTTCTAAATACTTTTCATGTAGAGCTTCCTTCAAAGCCGGACTTTGTTCAATTTCCATAACGAAACGGTTAAGGCTCATAAGTCCGTAAATATCACGCTTAATATCCTTACTCATTTCACCGTTAAAGGCATTTTTCTCAACAACAAAGCCGGGTTTTTTGTATTTTTCTAGGAATGTCCAAAGTTGAACAGCCTCTTTAAAGTTAGGGTTCTTCTTCAAAAGGTTAGTCATTGTAAGTGGTGAACGAACCGGCTCAGTACCAACTAACTCTTTCATAAGTTGTGAATTTAAGATACCCTGTGTAATTTGTCTGATTCTAACTACTCTGTCAAAGTCACTTAAATTTTCAACATCTTCATTATTATCTACTTTTTCAACTTCATGGTTTTCATCTCTAAAGTCAAAGTTAAACTTTATCTTCTGACCATGATAGTCAACATCTCTGTGGATATGTGTTTCATAAAGTGAGTCTTCCGGAGTTTCTCTTAACTTTCTAAATCTTTCCGAAATAAATCTTGAAATGTTAGTAAGAAGTGTAAACAACATTCTGTTTTCATAAATGTTATATGTATCTTCTTTTCTAACATTAAGTAGATTGTTAGGAATAACATCACCACGTTCATCAATTTTTGAAATAAAGTTAGCATGGGATGCCAAATGTTTAACAGTTTCCGGACCTACCTTCTTGATTTTTGCAACATTAACTACTTCTTCTTCGGAAATAATTGTTCTACGCATTTCATCAACTGCATTTTGGATATAAGGCAAGGCATATTCAATTGCTTCAACCCAGTCCATATCAATATAACGAGAGAAGATTTCACCACTGTGAACATCCTCACCGTTATCAGCTCTATCCATACCGTCAATATAATAATTAAAGGTGTAGTCATCCTTTAGGGTTTCACGCAATTCATAATATGCACGATACAATTTATTATATTTTTTGCCCATAGGACACACCTCATTCTCAATAAAATAATCTTAAATTAATAAGTCCACCTCTCCCATAAGGAAGAGGTGATATTGTTTTTATACTAGCTTTTGAAGTCTATGTAGATAAGCCTTACTTTCGCCCATATTTTCTCTACCATATAGGTGATCCATATAAGCAACCAGGCCATCAATTTCGTCTCTAATATATGATAGGTTTAGAGATTCAAACTTTCTAAAGATTTTTCTTGCTAGAACATAGTCAAGACCGTCAATTTCCTTACCACCACAAGCAACATAACATGGTGTAAAGGACATTACCTGACGCATAATTCTGTTACCAAAAGCAATACGGAAATGTTCAATAACATAATCATCAAGCTTGTTTAGTTTATCAATTAGTTCTTGGCTAACAGGATATTGCTTCTTAGCATTCTCAAATAGACTCTCCAGATAATGATAGTTAATCTGTACAGGTGGAGTATCCGGTGCATCAAATGGAGTACCCTTACTATCAATATCAATAGGCATTGCTCTATCGTAAACCTTATCGGCAATAGCAAAAGTAGAGTCATCGTTATTAGCAGTACCGATATACCACATATTTGGTGGAATCTTAAAGTTACCCTGTTCAAAGTGTTTAGGGTCATCAGGCCATACATTTGGAACCATTGAGATTACCCATTCATCACAATCCGGCATTTCTAGAATTGATAACATTTCAGCAAAGTAATATTCAACTCTGGCGATATTCATTTCATCAAGTACAATAACATAAACATTATCGTTATAAGTTGCTTCGTACATTGCACGCAATAGTTCTGTTTCGTTAAATCTCTTAGTAAATTCGTTGAAGTAACCGAATAGTTCAGTTCTATCTCTCCAAGATGGCTGTACAGGTGTGATGATTGAGTCGTTACATACAAACTTACCAAATGCACGAGCAAGGGAAGTTTTACCTGTACCGGAGATACCTTGTAGGATAATAAGTCTGTTACTACCGAATGAAGCAACAAAATATCTAATCAACTTAGTATCATAGTATAGACCAAGTCTTGAACAAGCAAAGTTACGGAACTGGTCACAGAACTGTTCAAGTGTAATTGTATTGTTGTAAATTGGTGGCTGATAGTCTGCCCAAACTTCATCAATATGACATAGCTTGTAGAAACGCTGAGTTGTTTCTTCTTCACCATTATTAAGAGCTTCCATTTCTTCCCCTGTAAGTTCAGAAATTTCGTTAGGGTTAAGACCAATCTGAGAAACCTTCATTGATAGAATCTTATCTTTCTCAAGGTTTAGTCTCATAACCTCTTTAGTTAGGTGATTAACTTCTGCTACTAAGTCCCCTGTATCCTTAACCTTTTTCTTATAACGGAAAAACTTTTTTAAGGATAGAACAACAAGCATTACTAAAAATACAAGGACAGCTGCTAGTAACAACATTGCAAATATGGCAATTACCCATTCTAAACCTCCAAGTTCTGATGTATAATCGCTAATAATCTTACCGTATGCCGGAAAGTCAAACATTCCAACAATGCCCTTGAAAATTCCTGTTACAATACTCCAAAGTGAAGTAAAGAATTGTCCCAGAAATTCATATAAAAATTTGAATACTGTATCCATAAGGAATCTACTCCTCTTTCTGTTCTTAAAAAAGTTTTACCCTTAGTCCTATGACTAATCGCCTCAATCATAAACAAACAACAAATCTTTCCGGCGTTGCTGACCCGTTAGAAAGATTTATCGCTTATGTTTACATATTTGCTTAACCATATAATTCTTTCCGGTTTAGCCCTCATATGCAGTATTTTCATTAGTGTACTGCCAACTAAATTGTAGTGAAAATTCTCTGCAACAGTGGACTTTCACCTCTTAGCAAGCTTTTAGTTTTATTCTTGGTCATTGGATTTTTCTTCTTCAGAAGATTCTTCCTTTGCCTTTTGACTTGCTAAATATTCTTCTATTGCTTTTTGCTTTTGTGCTTCTGAAAGTTCTGCATTTTCGGCAGCTTCCTTGGCAGCAACAATAGCTTTTTCTTTAGTATAAGCCATCACATTACGGATAACACGAACCAGCTCATAGATAAAGAATAATATCATTGGTAGAACGATTACGAAGAAGAATCCCCAGAAGCTCTGAAGATAGTCAATTACAGAACCAAAGCCCTCAAGTTTCTTACCTTGATAGTCATTAGTCTGATAAACGCCCACAATCTTATCAGCAGTTAGCCAACCATCAGAAGATGCATCGGAAATCTTGTTGTTATCACCTCTTGTCAGGTAATACTTAATTCCATTATCGTCCTTAATCTTTACAATTCGATGGCACTTTACCATTTTATAGGTAATGCCATCTTCCCCCTTGTAGGAACTTTCAAAGAAAACAATGTCACCTTTGTTATAAGTTCCGTCTATGTCGGTAGTCTTACCAATAAGCAAGTCGCCGGCATAGAACTCAGGTTCCATTGAACCTGTTTGGATAGCATTTAGTGTGTATCCAAGTAAATTAGGAGACCCGGTATCTTGAGAAGCTAAAGATAATGTTAAAATTAGAGCTGATACAAGTAGTATTAATACTACAAGCACATCAATTACTATGTTTATCACTTTCTTAAAAACTTTCATTTACTAGGGTCTCCATTTCATTTCTTAATTATGTAATTCTAGTTTAGGTTAGAATTAACCCTGTGCTACTGTATCACCAGTTACTGTGAATGTAACTTCTGGCATTTCGTTACCACCGTTAACGTCCTTACAGTCTTCATCCTGACCTTCGAACCATACATATAGATTGTAGTACTTTGCAGAACCAGCTTCACCCTTAGCTGTTAGAGCACCAACAGTAACTTCACCAGCTGCGCCAGACTTAGCAGTAACTGTTTCTGTTGTCTTAGCAGCATCCTTTAGAGCGTCAGCTGTATCAGCAGCAGATGCAAATACGCCATTCTTAAAGTCTGCTGGAGTTACAACAGCATCAGCACCTCTCTTGTCAGCAGGTACAAGAGCTAGACGAACATACTTACCGTTGGCAGCTTCAGTTTCACGTAACTCGAATTTAATCTTAACATTTTCAACAGCAGCTTTACCGTTATTTCTAACATTTAGCTGTTCCTTGAATACATAACCACCTAGGCTATTAGAAATATCTGTAGCATCTACATCAGTCTGAGCTTCATAGCCACCCTTATCTTGAGCAACAGCTGTGAACCAGTTAGTACCGTCAACAGAAGAAGCTGGCTTTAGAACCTTGCCAACATAATCATAGTGAATCTGGTCACCCCATTCACCAGTTGTCTTTGAGATCTGTAGTTCAGATGCCTTGATTGTCTTTACTGATAGTTGGTCAGCTGTAGCCTGTGTGTTCTGTGTGAACCATGCGAATGTTGCTGTACCTAGAGCAATAATTGCTACTAGAAGCATTGCTACTGAAGAGATAAGAGCTCTCTTCTTTGTTAATAGATGTGTTTTCATAGAGATTTCCTCCTAAAATTTATTACCCCTTAACACCACCGGGGTTTAATTACTTATATTCCACGTCCTACCCATCCCTCTTGTCAGCATTTAAGGTTAATAGAACATTATGGACTTTTTTGACTTTAATAGGTTTGTACTAAATATAAGTTTTCACATAAGACAAAATACTATCTATATTAAACTTTCTTTACGGGCGAACAATGTTCGCCCCTACATAACCTACATATAAAGTATATGTACTAACTATCCAGGCTCCCTTGTGTAAAGGGAGCTGTCGCCGTTAGGTGACTGAGGGATTGTTTTGGTACAATCTTTCCTATTTATCAATTTCATTCGATAGATATTATTTATAGTTTTATCTTCTATCTAAATATCATCTACCTTTAAATTACTACTAGACAATCCCTCCACCACTTACGTGGTCCCCCTCCCTTTACACAAGGGAGGCTAGAGAGTTTGTACTAATTTTTTAAATTTTGCTGAACCGTCATATCTATGTATCTACACACACCATCAAAATTTTTATTTACTTCATTATTAGGTATTCTAACAACTTTTATATTAAATTTTGAAAGATATTCTGTTCTTGCTTTATCGTAATCTAACTCTTTTTCTTGATAATGTTGAGAGCCATCAAGTTCAATTACAAGGTTTGCTTTTGCACAATAAAAATCTGCAACATACTTGCCTAAGATTTTCTGTCTTGAAAAACGGACTTTATAATTTTTCAAGTAATCATACCAAAGATGTTTTTCTTCTTTGGTCATATTACTGCGAAGATTCTTTGCAACTCTTATCAAGTCTTTGTTATGTTTTCTATTCAACTTATGTCTCTTTATCATCCTCAACTGAGAATGTCATAGACATTTTCATATGGCCACCAAGGATTTCGTTGATACATTCAGGGTCATTGCCCTCAACCCACATTAGGACTGTATATTTATCAACTTGGTTTGGCTTAAAGTTTTCACTTTTTGTTGTCATAATTTCTTTATCATTTATCCAAGCCTTAGAATTAAGTGACTTTGGAATAAAATTACTATCGTCTTCCGGTTCATTACTTTTATGCTTTTTGTGAGCATAAACAGTAGGTTCACCGTTTTTGAAAACAATAACTCTAACTGCTTCATCCATACTCTTAGCAGCACCCTTATTAATAAGAGTTGCATCATAAGTTAAGGACTGATTACCGGCATTCTTACAATAGAATGTATAAGCCAAGTAATTTTCACCGGCGTTATTAGTACCGGCAATTTTCTTTTTATTGTTGTTACTGTCACCGTTATGACTGCCACCGTCAATCGACTTATCCTTACTTGACACATACTTATCTAAATAAGAAATATCACCATTAAGTGTCATATTATCAGTTAGCCAAGCATAAGTAATGTTGGTTACATTATCAACGCCTTTACCCGATAAAATCGTTTCGGGATGTTTAAAATCTGAAGTTTCTGAAAGGATAATACCTTTCTGGTCAGCCAGACGGTCAACATCAATAACCAGGTCACCGGCTCTTGTCCACCAAAACATTAATAACCACAAGCAAAGTAGAAAAGCAATTAAAAGTAGACTTAACCAAAACAAAAGTCTTTTTCTTCTTCTGGTTTTGTCCAAAACCTCTGCATCTCTTGCTTGTCTAAACTCACCGTATGAACTTTCTTTTCCGGTTTCTCTAGCACCTTTTCGAGTTAATTTACTAAGGTCACTTGGAGTAAAGTCCATATTTTCATTTTTCTTTTTCTTAAACAACTTTTATCTCCTCCCTATCTTAGTAATTTTTTATGAATTAACTTGCGTCAGCTTCTCCACCAAATGTTAGGATAGCTTCCATAGTTGATTCTTGAATTTTGTTGACACATTCAGGGTCTTCACCCTCAAACCAAACTCTAACTGTTACTTTCTGTGGAGTTAGTTTCTTAAGGTCACAAACTTTGTTTGCATCACTGTAAGTCATTGGTCTTGACAAATCAAATGTTGTTTGACCGGCAACAGCTGAACCTTTGTTTGGTTCATATATAATAGTTCTGCCATCTTCATTGGTAAAACTAAAACGAACTGCCTTAACAATATCAGCCTTATCACCTGTTTCTTTAGTAGAAACATGAGTACCTTTGATTCTGTTCTCATTGTCAGCATCATTAGTAATATGAACTGTTAAATCCTTAGTTGAGATTAAGTAAAGGTCAAATTCTAGGAAAGTGTTTTTGTTCCTTTCCATTTCTCTGCCACTTCTGCTTTTAAATGCTCTACCGTTTGAAGAAGTAACAGGATCAAGAACTTGGTCTTTCATTGTTGTATTAAATCTATCGGTTAGTTCCTTATCAATCATCTGACCTGTTACAGTCTTTACATATTGTTTAAAGTTGCTACCGTGATTCTCTGTACTGATTCTAAGGTCCGGTGCAGTACCAATAGTCATATCCAGTTTTTCAACATTAGCAAGGGTACTAATAGTAAACCAAGCAAATGTTACTAAGACTAAACTCATAAATGAAATGAATAACAACACCAAACTGGTCTTTCTACGAACACGCACATTGACTTTGTCCATTATTTCTTTTTCAGCAAGAGCCTTTTGAAGTTCAAAGGTTAACTCATCCTTGTTATCCATCATTGCACCACCTTATTTCACCATTTAATAGATAGTTCTCAAACCGTACATAAACTATCGGAACATTTATCGGAACGTTTAACGTTTATTATTATACTACAATTTAGTTGTTTCTTCAACAATATGCCTAAGTTTCTACCTTTTTCATAGTCAAAATCGCTACAGTTTATGCAATTTTTCACAAAACCATCAAATCAAGAGTAAAGTTGCACAATAAAAATTTTCAATTTATCACAAAATGCACAAACAAAATTTACCATTTAATACATTTAGAGATTTTGCACAAATTTTATGTAATTTTAATTATGAACATATTGTAAACATACATACGATAATTCTTTAACAAAATTATAGTATCATATATTTCTACAGAACAAATATAGAACAAATATAATTTAAAAAAAATATGTGTTAAATGTTTATTTTTGTCTAATTATGTGGTATCATAGAGAAAAACGATTTAGGAAGTATTATATATGAAAGTTAAATCAATTATTATCACAACTATACTTGTAATATTAGCTATTATTTCAATTGTTTGTGCCGGTCTTACCCTTTATGGTGTTGACATTGTTGAGGAAGCAAAAAGTATACTGAATATAACTACAAATGCTCAGTCTGTTAGTTTTAAGACAAAAGAAATCACCTTGGGTGTTGGTCAAGAATCTTCTCTTGATGTTGTCATTTCTCCTAAGGATGCAAAAAACACCTATAAATTATCCTCTACTGACAGTAACATAGTTAAAGTTACCGGCAACAAGGTTATGGCACTTAAGAAAGGTGATTGTTCTATTAAAGTAACAACAGATAATAACCTTACTAATTATGCTGACATTACCGTTGTATCAGCACCTAAGAAAATCTCTGCACCTAAAAAGGTAGTTATGGCTAATGGTGAAAGCTACACTTTTAAACCGGATGACAGCGAAAATACACCAAGTGACTTCTATACATATAATATAGATAATAAAAATGTCGCTACTATTGATAAGAATGGTACAATCAAAGCAATATCAAAAGGTAATGCAACTATTACAATCACAAGTTACAATGGTATTGAAAAGAAAGTTAAGCTACAAATATTTAATGAACCTACCAGCTTTAAGCTAAACTTAGCTCACACAACAATGGGTGTTGGTGGTACAATCAATATTGTTCCGGAATTTAATAAAAATGAGGGTACTTCAAGCTACACATTCACTACAGACAATGACCACATTGTTTCTGTTGATAATAAAGGTCTTGTAAAGGCACTTAGAGAAGGTGAGGCTAATGTCACTTGTACTCTATACAACAATCTTTCTGCTACCTGCAAAATTGTTGTTACAGAACAAAAGGCTAAAATACGTAAGAACCTAGACAGAACAAAGCCTATGGTAGCACTTACATTTGATGATGGTCCTGATGCAAGTAATACAGAGCAAATTCTAAAATCACTAAAGAGTGTAAACGGTAGAGCAACATTCTTCCTTGTTGGTTCTAGAATTGAGGGTGAAGAAGATATTATTCAACAAGAATTTAATGCCGGTCATGAAATCGGTAACCACTCTTGGGATCACCAATATGCAAGTAACATCAGTGAGAAAAAGCAAAGAGATGAAATGAACAAGACAAATGAGGCAATTAAGAATGTAATCGGTGAATATCCTACTGTTTTCCGTTGTCCCGGTGGTATTACTTCTAATGTATATGAAACTGAAAACATTAACCCTATTATTCTATGGTCAATTGATACCCTGGACTGGAGTACAAAGAGCAGTCAGGCTACATTTAATGCAATTAAGCGTGTATTTAAGAAAGGTCAAAACCTTGATGGAGACATTGTTCTAATGCATGATATTCAAGACTCAACACCAAAGGCAGTTGCAAACATTGTTAAGTATCTTGATAAAAAGGGTTATCAGCTAGTTACTGTTTCTGAACTTGCTTACTACAGAAACACAACTATGAAAAATGGCGAAACATATTCTTGTTTCTACCCTACAACAAACTATTCTCAAAAGAGAAACAACAGTAATACAAACAGTAACCAAACTGAGTTCAGTACAAATCAAAGTAACAACTCAAACAATACAACAAATACAACAGTAGCAAATAATCAAAATGTTGTAACCGATAATACAACACCTACTGTTGACTAAACAAAAGAATTAAGGAGTGGCCAAAACGGTCACTCCTTTTTTGTTTGAAAAAATTATTAATTTTAAATAAACTTCTGTAAATCAAAGTTAGAAGTATCAACTTCTTTATCAAAATCAACTTCAGTTACCTTTTCAAGGAAAATCTTATTTAATTCTCTATACTTTTTAATATCTTCATCAGCAATACCATCTGTAACCTGATGAATTAGATTAAATAACTTTTTCTTTTGCTTAAGAATAACCGGTTCTGCAACTTCTTTATTAATGAAAATTCTTAGAACTCTTCTATCCTTTTCATCAACTGAGGTAGTTACATAGTTACCTTTTCTCAAAGTTTCTACTTCTCTTGAAATTAGGCCTTTGCTAAACTCTAGGCTATCTGCAAGGTCACTAACTGTGTTTAACTCCGGATAGTATCTTAGTGTTGTTAAAACCTGTAAACCACAAACGCTTACCTTTTCCCCTTCTACAGCAAGTTTGCTGAATGTACGATAAGCCTTTAGTATTGTTTTTACAACACGCATAGCCTCTACACCGGTATCATGTAAAAATTTTTCGTCCATCATAAGCCACTCTTCCTTTTACATAGTAAACAATTTTACATCACTATGTTAACAAATATCTATTTAGGTGTCAATGTTATCACACTAAAAAGAAAACAAATAACAAATTAGTTATCTAATTTAAAATTCTTTTATATATATTACTGCACATTTGTTTATTTTCATATAGTAAATATTGCATATACATATCATTATTTTTACATTTTATAGGTGTTATATTCATTGGTATTGATATTTGTATTTTCAATTTTGTCTGTGCGTTATGATTAATTTGGTAAATTGGGGCTTGTGGTGCTAGAACTTGCCTTGTTTTGTGGTAGATATTTAGAATTAGCAGAGACTATCCAGCCTCCCTTGTGTAAAGGGAGGGGAACCACGAAGTGGTGGAAGGATTGTTTTGGTAGGCACTTTAGATTATATAAGATTTATTCGATATATGATGTAGGGAACGAACACTGTTCGTTCCTATATTTATAGATAACTTTTATCTAATCGTACACATTTTATCTAGAGAACACAATCTACCGTGACAATCCCTCTGTTTTGCATTTGCAAAACATCTCCCTTTACACAAGGGAGACTGGCAAATATGTACAAATTTAGGGTAATTACACAGGACAAAATTACAACAAAATTTTGGCTCACAGTTGTAGGTGCGAACATCGTTCGCCCGTAATGAAAGTGTGATACCTATGGGATTTTTGTCCTGTTTGCAGACTATAAATTTATAATATCTACAAAGGACAAAATACAAATAGAAAGGTTAATTTTCAAACGGGACATCAATGATGTCCCCTACACCTGTGAGTCATAGTTATATATGATTTAAAATGCATAATCTCACTATAAATTTTTCTTTATAGACAATTAAATTTAAAACAAACTTACCTTTACCCACAGACAAAATTGAAAAGCCCAAATTTGTGAAACAGGCAATCCTTTTTTCTACATTCAAAATTAAAAAAATAAAAAACAAAAGAAAAAAGCCTTGGAAACTAAGTTTCCAAGGCATGGCGCGCTGAAAGGGACTCGAACCCCCGACCTACTGGTTCGTAGCCAGTCACTCTATCCAGCTGAGCTATCAGCGCATTTCAGGGCAGTCATTTTCGACTGCCCATACATAATAACACATCTTTTTGAAAAAATCAACCCTTAATCCATAAAGAAATGTAAAAAAGCTAAATAAGCCATATAAACATCAACTTTACTTACGATTTCAAATGGTGCATGCATAGAAAGTACAGGTACACCAAGGTCAACTACATCAACATTCATATTAGCAACATACTTAGCGATAGTACCACCACCACCAAGGTCAACCTTGCCAAGTTCACCGACTTGCCAAATAATATTGTTGCTTTCCAGCATTGAACGAACTTCACCCATATATTCAGCTGAAGCATCACTTGTGCCACTCTTACCTCTAGCACCTGTATATTTAGAAATTACAACGCCTTCATTAATGTAAGAACAGTTCTTTGGTTCAAAACAACTTTCATAAGTTGGGTCAACTGCTGCATTAACATCAGCTGATAGGCACTTACTCTTTGAAAGAACTCTATAGCCTTCTTCACCCTCAGACTTAGCTAGGTCATAGATAAAGTATCTTAGGAAGTCACTCTGCATACCTGTGTTACCGTCTGAACCTGTTTCTTCCTTATCTGTTAGATATGTGATACAAGTCTTGTCAGGAATACCGGCATCAATAATAGCCATTAGTGCAGGGTAAGCACAAACTCTATCATCATGACCATATGAACCAATCATACTTCTGTCAAAGCCAATATCTCTAGCCTTAAAAGCAGGTACTAAAGTTAGTTCTGCTGATAGGAAGTCATTTTCAGTAAAGCCATACTTATCATAAAGTAGCTTCATTGTGTTTAACTTTACCTGTTCACCATCTTCGTCACTATATGGACGGCTACCTACTAGGCAGTTTAGGTCTTCACCTGTAAAAGCTGAACCTAAAGTTTTCTTAGCTTGCTCTTGACCTAGGTGTGGAAGAATATCTGTAATGCAGAAACATGGGTCATTTTCATCATCACCAACAGAAATATCAACATAAGTACCGTCAGTCTTACAAACTCTACCGTGTAAAGCCAGTGGGATTGTTGTCCACTGGTACTTCTTGATACCACCATAGTAATGAGTCTTAAATAGAGCCATACCGTCCTTTTCGTATAATGGGCTTGGCTTTAAGTCAATTCTTGGTGAGTCAATATGAGCGATAGAAAGTAGTACACCGTCTCTTGTACCCTTTCTTCCGATAACTGCAAGACCTACTGCTTTGTTACGGTTTACAATATAAATCTTATCACCGGCAGAGTAAGTTCTGTCAGGATCATATTCTTCAAAACCGTTTTCTTTAGCCTGAGCAACTGCTTCAACAACAGCTTCTCTTTCTGTTCTTGATTTATTTAGGAAATCCTTGTATGGTTCACAAAATTCATCAGCTTTTTCAATTTCACTATTGCTGATTGAGTGAATTTTCTTTTTGCCTGACATTAGGATTTCGTCCATTAGTGTCTTTGAATCTTCATTAGACATAATATCATTACCTTTCCTTATAAATTTCTATATATATTTTCTTGGCACTTTCAACCTTTTCCACATAATTCTCTGTTTCCGGATAAACTATAACACTAAGAGTTTTTCCGTCAAGACTACATTCAGGGTCATTTAGCCAATTATCAACTGCACCGAAACCGGCATTATATGCTGCTACGGCAGTTTTTTCAACATTATCATACCTATCTAACAGATAGCTTAAAAAATATGTTCCAAACTTAATATTCACTTCCGGATCGTACAAATCAGACTCTTTATATTTTGTTTTGTCATTAGGAATATTGTTCTGTAAAAATTCAAAGCATTCAGGAGTAATCTGCATCAAACCTTTTGCACCAGCGCCGGACTCACTGTCAGGTTTAAAATGGCTTTCAGTACGTATAACTGCATATACAAGGTTATCATCCACACCATAAAGGTCACTGTACTTTTCTACAATCTGTGAATATTTCTTTGGGTACTGAATTTTTTTAATATCATTTACCTTGTCATTAATAGAATCATTTCCACCAAAGATATGAAAACATAAAACTGTAACTAAGGCAACTATGGCTGTAAAGAATACCACCAAAATTAAGGTAGCACAACCACTCTTTTTCCTTTTTCTCTTGGGTTTTCTATTAATCATATTATAAACCTACTACTTGGTTTTAGATACCGAATTTTACAAAATAGCTTTTACAACACTTTCAACCTGAGATTTTACTTCATCAAGGCTACCGTTATTTTCAATTACATAGTCAGCCTTTGCTCTGTAAAAATCATCACTATGCTGAGCATTTATCCTATCCATAGCTTGTTCTGTTGTAATAGCGTCCCTAGAAATTATCCTCTTTACTCTGGTATCTAAGTCAGAGAGAATTACAAGGGTGTTGTTGCAAAATCTTTCTCCGTTACTTTCAAAAAGCACAGGAGCATCTAATATAAACTTATCGTAACCTTTGTGGGAATATTCCTCTATTTCCAAAAGTGCCTTTTCATATATATATGGATGAGTGATTTGGTTTAGCTTTTTAGTTGAATTTTTATCTACAAAAGCTCTTTTTGCAAGTAACTTTCTATCAAGCACATTATCTTTAACCACATCATCGCCAAAGGTTTCCTTTATTTTAGCTAATACAGGACTACCTTTTTCCATAATATTTCTTGCAATTTTGTCTGTATCTACTGTGTGAAAACCATACTGTGCAAACATTTTTGCAATAGTAGATTTTCCTGAACCGGTAGGTCCGGTTAATCCTAAAACATAAGCATCGGCATTAAAAATTCTAAAGGCTGATGAACGGATTAATCTGTTATAAACTGCAAGGGACACACCATCTGTTCTAGGTAAAGGAGCAAAAACCTTTTTGATTTTTTCTTCTTTATCTATCTTTCTAAGTACATCAAAAATCTTATGTGCATGGGACTTGTAGTCAGTTTTTGAACCTATTGGAAATGTTTCACCATTAATATATTTTTCATCTTCATCAAAGCAAACTACTGCTGTACTTTCGTCAATATCTCTGTTTACAAAGTCAACAAAGTTGTTGCCTCTGACCAAATACACTTGAGCCTTTGGAGCATAGTGTTTGTACTTCATTCCGGGAGAAGATGCTTTCTTGCCCTCAGCCAGTTTATGAAGAACTGCATCATCAACTGCAACTTCACCTAATACACTTTCAAGCTGTTCAAGTGTAATTCCACCGGGTCTTAAAAGTCTTGGTGGGTTGGTATCTAAAGTGACCACTGTACTTTCAACACCTACTTCACATTCACCACCATCAAGAATTGCATCAACCTTACCCATAAGGTCATTGATACAATGTTCTGCTGTAGTTGGACTTGGTTTACCGGAAATATTTGCAGATGGTGCTGCAAGTGGTTTACCTGACTTTTCTATTAATGCTCTAGCAGTTTTGTGGCTAGGGCATCTGACTGCTACTGTTTCAAGTCCTGCTGAAACCTCATCAGGAATACAGTCACCTTTTGGCAAAATAATTGTCAAAGGACCGGGCCAGAACTTATCAGCCAACTTCTTGGCATCTTCTGTAAACTCTTTATAAAGCTTAAGGTCAATAGCCATCTGTGGTGATGAAACATGGACTATCAAAGGATTATCCATTGGTCTGCCTTTAGCTTGAAAAATCTTTCTTACTGCCTTACCGTTTAAAGCATCTGCTGCTAAACCATAAACAGTTTCTGTTGGCATAGCAACAAGTCCACCCTCATTTATAATCTTTGCTGCAATAGAAATGTCCTCAATGTTATCCTTTAATAATTTAGTATCCATTTTACTTATTTTCCATACTTTCTTTTAGTTTTTCTGCTCTATCGTATGCAATCAAAGCATCTATAATCTCATCAATATTACCGTTTAGAATATCGTCAAGCTTGTAAAGTGTAAGACCGATTCTGTGGTCAGTTACTCTTGATTGTGGGAAGTTGTAAGTTCTAATCTTTTCACTTCTGTCACCTGAACCAACCTGACTTTTTCTATTTTCGGAAATCTCTGCATTTTGTTTATCTTGTTCAATCTTTAGAAGTCTTGACTTTAGAACCTTTAAGGCTTTGTCCTTGTTCTTGTACTGACTTCTTTCGTCCTGACACTCAACAACCATACCTGTAGGTAAGTGAGTAATTCTAATAGCTGATGAAGTTTTGTTAATATGCTGACCACCTGCACCTGATGAACGGAATGTATCAATCTGTAAATCATTAGGGTTAATATCAATTTCAACATCATCAGCTTCAGGAAGAACTGCAACAGTTACTGCTGAAGTATGAACTCTGCCTGATGACTCAGTTTCAGGTACTCTCTGAACTCTGTGTGTACCACTTTCATACTTTAGTTTACTGTAAGCACCCTCACCGTTAACCATAAAGGAAATTTCTTTGTAACCACCTAAGCCTGTTTCGTTAGAAGAAAGAACTTCAATCTTAAAGCCATGCTTATCGGCATACATGGAGTACATTCTGAAAAGGTCACCTGCAAAGAGGGAACTTTCTTCACCACCTGTACCTCCACGAATTTCCATAATAACATTTCTTTCATCGTTAGGGTCTTTAGGTAGAAGAAGAATTTTTAGTTCTTCCTCAATACCATCCAATGAGTCCTTTGCCTCATCCATTTCCATTTGAGCAAGTTCTCTGATTTCCTTGTCTTTTTCTGTTTCCAAAATTTCAAGGCTATCTTTAATTGTCTGTTGTGCTTTCTTGTATTCTCTATACTTTAACACAATAGGTTCAATAGACTTTACTTCCTTCATAATTTCATTAAACTTTGTTGCATCTGAGGCAACTGTTGGGTCATAAAGTCTGTTATTTAATTCATCATATCTTTTACTAAAAATTTCAATTTTATCAAACATATTATTCCCTGATTATCTTCTTAATATTTTTTTCAGCTTTACTGCGAGGTATCATAATTTCGTGACCACATTTGTCACATCTTATCTTGAAATCCATACCTACTCTTGTAACAGTAAAAATTTTATTTTGACAAGGATGAGCTTTTTTCATTTCAATTTTATCATTAACTCTAACATCCATAAGTTTACACCCACCTTATTCAATATTTTTATTCATATAATTATATCATAATGTGCAATATATATCAAGAAAAGGCATTGCACAATTTAGTATTTTGTGTTAAAATCACTTTGGGTGAAAAAAATGGAATATAAAATCAAAACTAATTATACAAAAGATATGATAATCGACTTTAAGAGATTTACTCTAAACAAAAAGTCTTTTCTAAAACCGGCAATTCTATACTTACTATGTATTGCAGTAATTGTATGTTCATTTATCTACAACAGAAAGTTTGAACTTAACTTTACTACAGTTATATATCCTGCAATTGCAATTATCGGTGGTATTATCATCACAATGGTTTACTATGTAAAACCTAAAAGTGATATTAGCCAACTTGAAAACAAAGAAGTTGAATACATATTTAACAACGAAGGTGTATTGCTTGGTGAAGATTTAGTAAAGTATGAAGATTTCTTCGGTATTTATGAAACTAGTGATTACTTCTACTTCTTCATTACTGACGGTGAAGGCTTCTTAATTGACAAAGAAGTTCTGGACTTTGATTTAAAGTCAATTTTAGAAAACAGTAATATTAATAAGAAAAAGTTAAAATTACTTAAGAAAGCAAAATAAAAATTAAGTCCGTATTATTACGGACTTTTTTTCATAGATTTTTAATAATAGGTGACATATGAAAATTAAAATTTGTGGACTGACTTCTACTAAAGAGGCAGAATACTTAAATGAAAACAATGTTGACTTTGCAGGAATGGTAATGTTCTTTCCTAAAAGCAAAAGAAATATTAATGAAGAAAAGTCAACTGAAATTATAAATGCACTTGATGAAAGCATTAAGAAAGTTGCAGTTACAGTTTCCCCTACTTTAGATCAAGTTAAGATAATTGAAAACTTAGGTTTTGACTACATTCAAATTCATAGTAAACTAGAAAATAATATTATTGAAGACACAAATATTCCAATACTAAAAGCCTTTAATGTAAAGGATATTGATGAATATGATAATTTCAAAAATATTGACAAAATAAAGGGTTTTGTTTTTGATGCTCAAGAACCGGGAAGTGGAAAAACCTTTGATTGGAATACATTAAAAACATTTCCCAAAAGTGATAAATTGATGATACTTGCCGGTGGACTAAATCCGGATAATGTGGCTAATGCAATAAAGGTTCTGCACCCTGATTGTGTTGATGTTTCTTCCGGTGTTGAAAATGAAAACGGTATAGGCAAAAGCAAAGAAAAAATAAATATGTTCGTTACAAACGCAAGAAAAGTCAGCAATTAAGCTGACTTTTCTTTTTGGGATTTAAATATACGATTTAATAGGGTTTGTTTTGAGTAAATTTTGTGTTTACTTTTCTACTTCAAAGCTAAGGTAAACATCATCTTCATCTGAATCTAAGTCATCATTGTAAAGCATAATGTCATCATCACGCTGTCCATCATCATTTAATTCTTCTGATGTACAAAGTTTTGAATTGACATTAATAGTTTCTTCTTCAGTTGTACCATCATTAAACTTTGCCTTAACAGTTACTTTAAGATCCTTTAGAAGAATATCAATAGCGTTCTTATACTGTTCCATATCAGCTTGTGGGATTAAACCTTTATCCAAAATTTGCTGTTCTGACTTACTCAATGAAGATGAATCTCCACAGATATCTAGAGAAACAAGTTTGTCTTTAGGCAAAGCTTTGTAACTGACAGTTTCAGATTTTTTATCAGTTTCTTCTGAATCTAAAGTTATCGAACCTCTGTTTACTGTATAAGTAATTTCGTCAATGTTATTACCTTTGCAGACAACAGGCAAAGTAAAGTCATAATGCCAACTTTTATCATCACCTTGGCTAACTATATAACCGGAAGTGCCAGTAGTTACTTTTGAACCCTTGGTGTCAGTTTTATCACCATTTGCAACTTTTCTTCCGATTTCTGCTGCACTAACATTAAGTACAAAGCTATTCTTACTACCACTATTTTTACTATCATTAAACTGACCTACAGCAAATGTACTGCCAACTGCTACTGCACATACTAAACCTGCTGCCACAAATGCTAAAGGCTTTTTGATATTTCTCTTCTTTTCAATACTCACAACATTATCCTCCTTATTTACCTTATCATAAAGGCTTTTAATATTTTCTTTACTTTCTTTTGGTAAGGTTGCTTTATCAAGTGCATTCTTGTAAATTTCTTTCATTATAATAACCTCCCTCAATAAGATTTTCCTTCAACTTATTTCTGCCTCTTTGTAATTTTGAACTGATAGTGTTTTGATTTTTTCCAAGAATTTCTGCAATTTCCTTTATTTTATATCCCTCATAATAATACAAGTAGATAATATTTCGGTAGTCCTTAGGTAGTTTCATAATTTCATCCATTAGGACTTTTTCTTCGTCTGTATATGAAATCACCTGTGACTCAATAGGCACAGTATTTTTTCGGAAAAAGGATCGTCTTACATCAAGGCATTTGTTGATTGTCACTCTGATTAGCCAAGACTTTAGATGTTCAGAATCTTTGAAAATTTTACCCTTTGACTTTAGCAAAGAAATAAAAACTTCCTGAACAACATCCTCTGCATCAGCAATGTTACATAAGTTTTGATAAGCTATTCTAAAAATCATATCGGAGAATTCTTCAACAACTTTATTGTAATCATCTCTGGTAAGTGGATTTAACAATCTCTTAACCTCCTTTCATAAATAAAACGAATCAAAAGTTTCTTTTAGTGCAGTAAATTTAAAAATTTTTATTTTCTACAATAAAATTTAAACAATTCTATTTTCTACATTATATTTTTTCTTTCTATTATAGTATAATCCTTATTAAAAAAATCAGCAGTTAAGCTGACTTTTCTTGTAATATTTAGTTGTAGCCTTTGGTAATATGTTTCTTCATAAAGGCAAATTTAGGTTTTTCAATTTTGGTTATTGGTAAAGATAAATTTGATAAATTAGGGTTTGTGGGGTTGATTATGTAATGTAGATAAATTAGATAATAACCGATTAATTCATCTAATTTATAGTTTTATCCCTCCTTCAGTCGATTTATAAAAGGTAAATTACCGTTCCGTCAATTTACAATCGACAGCTCCCTCGTCTGAGGGAGCCTTTGTCTTTACCAAAACTTTTGCTAATTTATAGAGTTTGTACTATTTAAAAAATATGTATTAATTTTAGATTTGTACAGACCTTGTTGCCTCCCTCGCTGAGGGAGGTGGCTTTGCGTATGCAAAGACGGAAGGAGTGGTTGGAATTGTAAATTCATTTACAATTCCATATTAGTTGAAACTATCAAATAGCACTACAAACCCAAATTTATCTTAACAAACAAAATTGAAAAAACAAAAATTATAATTATTCCACAATATAATCTCTAATTTTGGAATACATTTCTTCGCTGATAACGGCATCAATTAAAAGACCATCTGCAACATATTCTTCGCTATTAAGGATACACTTTTCACGAATTTCAGCAGAAATACCTAACTTATCAAAAGGCAAAAGTGCCTTAACTCTCTTTACTTTTACAGGTAAGTTATCTTCAATAGAGTGTAAAAGTTCATCTATCCCTTTACCTTCTTTTGCAGAAATTCTAACACCTGTTCCTATCTGTGGTACTGTAACACCACCTGAAACAAGGTCACATTTATTCAGTACCGGAATAATCGGTGTATCCTTACAACCTAAACTTTCAAGAAGTTCTCTTGTTACCTTTAGGTGCAAAGATGCTTCTTCGCTGCTAACATCGCAAACATTTAGGATAATGTCAGCCTCTGCTGCCTCTTCCAAAGTTGAACGGAATGCATCAACCAGGTGGTGAGGTAGTCTTCTCACAAGTCCTACTGTATCAATCAGCATTACTGTTACACCGTTAGGTAGCTTTAATGCTCTTGATGTTGGGTCAAGGGTTGCAAAAAGTTTGTTCTCTGCCAGTACACCTGCATCTGTCAGGTAGTTCATAAGGGTACTTTTACCGGCATTTGTATAACCAACAATCGCTACTGTAATAACATTGTCTTTTCTTCTTCTTTTTCTAAGTTGTTCTCTATGGTGTTCAACATCTTTTAGTTGTTCCTTTAGAGTTTCCATTCTTCTTCTAATATGTCTACGGTCAGTTTCAAGCTTAGTTTCACCGGGGCCTCTTGTACCGATACCACCACCAAGTCGGCTCATTGCAGTACCCATACCGGTAAGTCTAGGCATCATATACTTTAACTGTGCAAGTTCAACCTGCAATTTACCTTCTTTACTTCTTGCTCTCATTGCAAAAATATCAAGAATAAGCATTGTACGGTCAATTACTCTTACACCGGTTTCTTCTTCAATATTTCTAATTTGAGTTGGAGAAAGTTCGCTGTCAAATATAAGCAAATCAATTTCTTGACTTTCACAAAATTCACTGATTTCAAGGAGTTTACCTTTACCAACATATGTTGCAGTTTCAGGTCTGTCTAGGTTTTGCATAACAGTTGCCACTGTTTCAGCACCGGCAGTCTTTGCCAGTTCAACAAGTTCAAGCAGAGAAGTATCTGCATCATACTCACCTGTATTAACACTAATGAGAACTGCTCTTGTTACCTTTTCTTCATTACTTTTTAGTTCCATAATAACCCACCTTTCCTTAACTAATATGGTTATATAAAAAATATCTAACTTAAATTTCTTTATACACTTTAAATTATGTGTTTATTGTAGTATAATATAATTCAAATATTTTGTAAACTGCTAAATCAGTTTACGCAATTTATTAAAGAGGTCAAAGAAAATGGACAAACAATTTGATGTAGTTATAGTAGGTACAGGTGTTGCAGGACTTTACGGTGCTTTAAAGTACCCTGAAGATGTTTCTGTTCTACTACTTAGTAAAAAGGAACTTACTTTAAGCAACAGTAGTTTTGCACAGGGTGGTGTTGCGGCTGTTCTTGACAAAAACCACGACAACTATAAATTACATATAGCAGATACTTTAATCGCAGGTAAATATAAGAACAACCTTTCTGCAGTTGAAAAACTGGTAACTGAAGGTCCTGATGATGTTCTAAAGTTAAAGGAGCTTGGTGTTGACTTTGATAGAGATAAAGAAGGCAACTTACTTGCAACTTTAGAGGGTGGTCATTGTCGTAACCGTATTGTACACCATAAAGACTCAACAGGTAAGGAAATTGTAGATAAGCTACTTCTTGATGTAGAAGCTAAGAAAAATATTACAATTTGGGACAATGCACTTGTTTATTCTATTGATAAGGTTGAACATGGTTTCTACCTTGGTGTTATGAGAAATGGTGAAGAATATTCTATCGGTACATCATACTGTGTACTTGCTACCGGTGGTATCGGCAGAGTATATAAATACACAACTAACTCAGCTATTGCAACAGGTGACGGTATTACATTTGCATATATGCTAGGTGCTAACATTAAGCACCTTTCAAGAGTTCAGTTCCATCCTACTGCTTTTGACAGCAAAAGTGACAGAGAAAGATTCTTGATTTCTGAGGCTGTTCGTGGTGAAGGTGCTATCCTTCTTAACCATGATGGCAGAAGATTTATGTTTGACTATGATGAGCGTGGAGAACTTGCTCCTAGAGATGTTGTTTCTCATGCAATTATGGAAGAACAGAAGAAAACAGGCAGTAGCAATTTCTACCTAGATATTACTGCTAAAGACCCTGAATTTGTAAAAAACAGATTCCCTATGATTTATTCAAGATGTCTTGAAAAGGGTATTGATATTACAAAGGATTGGATTCCTATTTATCCTTGTCAGCACTACCTAATGGGTGGTATTAATGTTGACTTAGATGCAAGAACATCTGTTGACAGACTATATGCTTGTGGTGAATGTTCTCATACAGGTGTACATGGTGCTAACAGACTTGCAAGTAACTCTTTGCTTGAGGCACTTGTATTCTCCAGAAGAGCAGCAATTGACATTACAGACAAACTTCATAAAGGTGGCAAGAAACCTCTTGGTGAAGAACCTGATAACAAGAATATTACCGGTGAAAAGTTACCTACAGGTATTCGTACAAGAATTAGAGAAATTATGCAGGATACATACTTTGTTATTCCTAACCTTGACAATGTTGACAATGCATATGAAGAAGTAAAGGATATTCTTAATAAGTTAAATAACACAAATTACGAAATCACTCCTGATTTTGTAGAGGCAAGAAGTCTTGCAACTGTTGCAAAAATTATTCTTGAAGAAATTAAGGAAGGTATCAACCTATGATATTAAATCAATTTTATGTAGATAATCTAATCAAAACTGCCCTACTAGAGGACATTAACTATGTTGACATTACAACAGATTACCTTATTCCTGAAGATCAGGAAAATGAAGCAAAGTTTCTAGCAAAAGCTGACGGTGTACTTTGTGGTATTGAAGTTGCTTTAAGAGTATTTACTCTAATCCAACCTGATTTTCAGTATGAAGTTTTCATCCATGATGGCGAAGAAGTTAAGAAAGGCGATATTATCGCAAAAATCAAGGGCAAAACAAGAACTATCCTAAAGGGTGAAAGAACTGCTCTTAACCTACTTCAGCATATGAGTGGTATTTCTTCAATGACAAACAGAATTGTTAAGATTGTTGAAGGCACTAACGCATCTATTGCAGACACAAGAAAAACACTACCGGGTATGCGTCCATTACAGAAGTATGCAGTAACAGTTGGTGGTGGCAAGAACCACAGATTTAACCTAAGTGATGCTGCTATGCTAAAGGACAACCATGTTGATGCAGGTGGTGGCATTACTAATGCAGTAACAAAGTTACGCACAAAGCTAGGTCATATGGCAAAGGTAGAACTTGAAGTCAGAACTCTTGACGAATTGAGAGAAGCGCTTTCTGTTGATGTTGATGTTATTATGCTAGACAATATGGATAATGACACAATGAGAGAAGCAGTTAAAATTGCTGACGGTAAAGCACTACTTGAGGCATCCGGTGGCATTACAGAAGAAACAATCCGTGATGTTGCAGAAACAGGTGTTGACATTATTTCAATCGGTGCTTTAACTCACTCAGTAAAAGCATTTGACATTTCACTAAAGATTATTTAATTTTTAGTTTTTGATGTTCTGATTTTTAAACTAAATATATAAGTTATGTGATTATGATAATGCAGTAAATTTATTACTTTTTAGTATAAAAATCAAGATAAGTTATTGATATTAATTATTGATTTCAAGATATTTTTTCATAACTAATTTCCATAGAAAAAGGTGTGTAGTTTCCTACACACCTTTTTCTTTTTTTATTTTTGTTTGTTGGTTAAGATAAATTAGTTCTACAAATTAGGGTTTGTAGGGCTAAATATAAAGTGTTAAATTTTAGCAAATAAGGCTCCCTTGTGTAAAGGGAGCTGTCGCTCGTAAATTGGAAGAATGACAATTTACTCTTAAAGAGCGACTGAGGGATTGTTATGGTACAAACTATTTCTTATATCAAATTTATTCGATAGATATAATTATAGGTTTTACTGTCCTATCTAAATTTTATATATCTATTACTGCCTACTAGACAATTTCTCTGTCAGCTATCGCTGACATCTCCCTTTACACAAGGGCGACTAGCGAATATGTACAAATTTAGAGTAACTACATAGGAGAAAATTACAACAAAATTTTGGCTTACAGTCGTAGGGGCGAACATTGTTCGCCCGTTAAAAAGTGTGATACCTATGGGATTATTGCCCTATTTGCAGACTATAAATTTATAATAACTACATAGGGCAAAATACCTATATAAAGGTTAGTTTGTAACGGTCCAACAATGTTGGACCCTACACCTGTTAGCCACAATATTGTTATAATAATAGATATGATAATTTTGCAAATTCTTCTTTATACTCAATAAAAAACTAACTTACCTTTACCCACAGACAAAATTGAAAAGCCCTAATTTATCTAACTAGCCTTTACACTCAAACAGAATTTAAAAAACTAAATTATTTTCCCTAAAATTTTGATTGCTTTTTCTAGTTTTTCTTTTTGGATACCGGAATAATTCACAATCATAAAGTGGTGACAATCCTTATTTTCTTTATGGTAATACTGACTTAAAAATCTTGCATTTATATTCTTTTCTTTTAGTTCATTGATAAACTGTTCATCGGACTTTTCTGTATTTATTTTCACTAAGAAGTGAAAGCCTGACATATTTTCAACAATGCTGATTTTGTCCTTAATTTCACTATTCTTGAAAACATCCATAATTTCCTTTTTTCGTGATGAATACTGCTTTTTCATTCGTGAAATATGTCGTTCAAAATACCCATCACTAATGAAATTCGCCAAAGTATATTGTTCAAAACTAGGAACAGTACATGAAAGGAAATTCATTGTTTCTCTATATTTTTTCAATAAATGAAGTGGCAAAACCAAGTAACCTATTCTCATTGACGGTGCAATAGTTTTGCTAAATGTGTTTAGGTAAAGGACTCTTTCATTCTTATCGGCTGAAAACATTGTTTCAATAGGTTTGCTACCTTTAAACTCACTGTCATAGTCGTCCTCGATTATATAACCGTCATTTTCATCAGCCCAGTTAAGAATTTCATTTCTTCTGTCTACCGGCATAACAATACCTGTTGGGTACTGATGGCTGGGACTTATATGCACAACACTTGCATTGCTTTCTCTTAACTTTTCATAGCTGATACCCTTATTGTCAACATCAATATATTCTGTTGCAACCTGATTCATTTGATAAATTTGACTGATTCTATTGTAGCCGGGATTTTCCAATGCATAGGTTTTGTTACTGCCTACAAGCCTAATAATTACAGAATAAAGGTACTCAGCACCTGCACCTATAATAATCTGTTCAGGATATACTTTCATACCACTATGATGAAAAAGATACTGACAAAGTGCTTTCCTTAAAATCTCAGCACCGTTATATGGTATAGGATTTAGCAATTCACTTTCGTAGTCAAGTAAAGTTTTTCTCATTAACTTACTCCATACTGAAAATGGAAAGTCACTACTGTCTGTTGCATTACCACTAAAATCAAACCATGGTGTAAACTCCTTAAAATCAAGTTCAGACAATTGGAAGTTAGTTACCTTTTGTTGAGTTTTAATAGGTACAACAAAGTAACCACTTTTAGGCTTAGTATATAAATAGCCCTCAGAAACCAAAAGCTCATAGGCACTCATTACAGTTACAACACTAACATCAAGGTGTGTTGACAGACTTCTCTTTGAGGGTAACTTTTCATTCGGTAAAAGACTACCGGAAAGTATATCATCCTTTATACAATGATAAAGGTACTGATAAGCCGGTGTTTTCTCTCTTTTTGACATATCATAAGTTAACATAACATCACCATCTGGTACTATATTTTAGTATTATATTGGTTATTTCCATAGTACCAACCCATATTATAATATGAAATGTAACATTATTCAAGGTTTTGCGTAATGATTATAAAATGAGGATGAAAGAGGAGAAAACAATGAAAACATCTAAACAACTTTACAACATTGTTGTTGCAGCTCTTTTTGCAGCAATGATATTCGTACTAACATTTTTCGTAAAAGTACCAACAGGTATTGGTTACATTCACCTAGGTGACTTAGCAATTTATCTTGCAGCATCTATGCTACCAACACCATATGCAATTGGTGCAGCAGCTATCGGTGGTGGTCTTTCTGACTTTGTTGGTGGTTACGGTATTTATGTTCCTGTAACAATGGTAATTAAGGCTCTACTTGCTCTATGTTTCTCTTGCAAGAAAGATACAATCATCAATGTAAGAAATATGATTGCAGTACTAATTTGCTGTGGTATCACAGTTGGTGGTTACTTTGCATTTGAAATTTTCTACTACGGTGCAGGTGCTTTCGGTTCATTACTTCCTAACCTACTTCAGGCTGCAGGTAGTGGTGTGCTATATATTATTATCGGTTATGCTTTTGACAAGGCAAGAATTAAGAATAAGCTAATGGCTTACAACAGATAATTTCTAAAATAATTATGAAACAGAAGAGAATTCTTTGTATTAACGACATATCATCAATAGGTAAATGCTCACTTACAATAGCATTACCTATCATATCATCACTTGGAATTGAGGCAGTAGTTTTACCTACTGCCCTTCTGTCTGCTCATACGGTTTTTAAGGGTTACACCTTTAAGGATACTACTGAGGAGATGAGAAACACCCTAAACCACTTTGACAGTTTAGGAGAAAAGTTCGATTGTATATACACCGGTTACTTAGGCAGTAAAGACCAGGTTAAGATAGTTCTTGACTTTATAAAAGGTCACAAAGAAAGCCTTATTATCACCGACCCTGTAATGGGTGACAACGGTAGGCTATACAGTGGTTTTGAAAAGGACTATCCGGAATATATGCTTGAACTTTGCAATGTTTCAGATATAGTTATTCCTAACTTAACAGAGGCATGTCTGCTGACAAACACACCATTTGTAGAAAGCCCAACAGAAAGCCACCTTGAAAGGATTGCAGATACACTTACCAACTACAGTAAGAATGTAATTATCACAGGTGTTAAGGAAGAAAATTCTGTTGCAGTTTACTCTAAGAAAGGTGACAGTAATTTACAAAAAACTGCTAAAAGTAAGCTGATTGACAGGCAATTTCATGGTACAGGCGATGTATTTGCAAGTACACTTTCAGGTTTCTTGACAATGGGTAAAGATTTTGAAGAAAGTATTGTCCTTGCAACTAAGTTTACTGAAATATGTATTAATCACACAGCTAACGATAAAGACTCTCAGTGGTATGGTCTGAGATTTGAAGAATGTCTCCATTATTTATATGAAATGAAATAATTTTAGAACCAAGCATTTATTTGCTTGGTTCTTTTTTATACCTTAGTAATACAGTATTTTCCTTGTATATTCCCTTTTCTTATGATATAATAAAATGAAAACTTTTTGTTACAAAGAGGCTATTATGAAAGACAAACAAAGAATAGTAATCAAGGTAGGTACATCTACCTTAACATATGAAAACGGCAAAGCTAATTTACGAAAAGTAGAGAAACTTTGCAAAGTAATTTCTGACCTGGAAAATCAAGGTCACGAAATGGTATTGGTTTCTTCCGGTGCTTTAGGTGTTGGTATGGGTAAACTTGGAATTACTACTCGACCAACAGAAACAAACAAGAAACAAGCAATTGCTGCTGTAGGTCAATGTGAACTTATGTTTATGTATGATAAATTCTTCGATGAATACAACAATGTTGTTTCTCAAATTCTACTTACAAAATATGTAGTAGAAACTCCCCACAAGGAAGAAACTGTTAGAAATACTTTTATGTCACTGATTGATATGGGTATTATCCCTATTGTTAACGAAAATGACTCAGTAGCTACTGACGAACTTGAAGGTAACAAGATTGGTGATAACGACCAACTTTCTGCTATTGTTGCAAAGATTATTAATGCCGATAAGTTAATTATTCTTACTGATATTGATGGTCTGTATGACAAAAATCCTGCCACAAACAGTGATGCAAAGAAAATCAATACAGTTGAACTTATTACTGATGAAATCAAAGCAATGGCCGGTGGTAGGGGTAGCAGCCGTGGTACAGGTGGTATGGCTACAAAAATTCTTGCTGCTGAAATTGCAACAGAAGTTGGTATTGATGTACAGATTATATCCGGTGAAAACCCTGAAACTATTTATGATGTTTTTGAGGGTAAACCTGTAGGTACTATTTTTATGGGAAAGGAAAAAGACAATGACTGTAATTGAACAAATGGGTGCTAAAGCAAAGGAAGCTGCAAGAGTACTTTCTGTTGCAGGTAGCAAAAAAGCTTTAGCACTAAATTCTATTGCTGATGCACTAATCGAACATAAAGATGAAATCATTAAGGCTAATAATATTGACATTGAGTATGGCAAAGAAATCGGTCTTACTCCATCATTGATTGACAGACTTACACTTGGTGAGGACAGAATCAAAGGTATGGCTGATGGTGTCAGAAAGGTATCTTCCCTACCTGACCCTATCGGTAATGTAATCAGTGGTAACACTTTACCTAACGGCTTAACTGTTACAAGAGTAAAAGTACCTTTAGGTGTTATAGGTATTATCTTTGAGGCTAGACCAAATGTTACTGCCGATGCAGCATCATTATGCTTAAAAGCCGGTAATGCAGTTATTCTTCGTGGTGGTAAAGAGGCTATTAACTCCAACAAAGCTATTGCAAAGATTATGCGTGATGCAGTTGAAAAGGTAGGACTACCTAAAGACAGTATTCAGCTAATTGAAGATACAACAAGACAGTCATCAACTGAACTTATGCAGTTAAGTGACTACCTAGATGTGCTAATTCCTCGTGGTGGTGCAGGACTTATTAAGGCAGTTGTAGAAAACAGTAAAGTACCTGTTATTGAAACAGGTGTTGGTAACTGTCATGTTTATGTTGACAAATACGCAGATATTGATATGGCAAGTGAAATTATTTTCAATGCAAAAACAAGCAGACCATCTGTTTGCAATGCTATTGAAACCATATTAGTTCACAAAGATATTGCAAAAGATGCTCTGCCAAAAATTAAAGAAAAGTTAGACACAAAGAATGTTCAAATCAGAGGTTGCAAAACTACTAAAGAAATTCTTGGTGATGACATTGTTGATGCAGAAGAAAGCGACTATTACACAGAATTTCTTGACTATATTCTTGCTTGTAAAGTTGTTGACTCTATTGATGAGGGTATTGCACACATTGCAAAGTACTCCAGTGGTCACTCAGAATGTATTATCACTAACGATTATGCAAGAGCAAATAAGTTTAAAAAAGAAGTTGATGCAGCAGCAGTTTATGTAAATGCATCAACCAGATTTACTGATGGTGGAGAATTTGGTCTTGGTGCTGAAATCGGTATTTCAACTCAGAAACTTCACGCAAGAGGACCTATGGGCATTAACGAATTAACCTCATCAAAGTTTATTGTTGAGGGCAATGGTCAAATCAGGGTTTAAATCAAAAGATAAATTAATGCCATTATTAACATAGGGTCGCAGTTATCATCATAGAGAAAGAATATCATAAGAATTATTATGGTAGCTTCCTTATCCTTTAACAAAGTATCAAAGATATCACCTTGCTTTTCTTTAGGTTTATTTTGACTTTGTTTAGGAATATTAACCTTCTTATCCTTAGGTTTTTCACTACTTTTATTTTCATTAGTAGTTGTTTCCTTGGGCTTAGGTTTTGAACCTTCTTTATGTACATTTCTGTCTGAGTAGAAAGCACCTCGCATTTTTTCTGCTCTGCGAAGTGCTTCCCTTTCCATTTCATCCACGATACTACTCCTAAAACAAACCTAGATTTTTTATGTTAGGCAACAATTTCATAATCACCATCATTTTGCGAATTTTCTGCAATTTCTCTCTCCTTTCTTCTGAAAGAAAAGGAATCATTGCATCAAACAGTCTGGTGGTGTCATCTTCCTTGTTAATGGAAGAGAAAATTGGTGCTAACTTTCCAATAATACTTGGGTCAATCCCACTGAAATCACCTAAAGGACCAAGAGAATTATTATTCTGACTTTTGTTAGGACTATTCATAGGTAATACATTTTGGTTATTTGTATTACTGCTATTACTGTCTTCATCAGTATTCAGTCCCATCATTTTCCCTAAGTTTTGGATTTCCTTTAGTTTTTCAGGATCTGACATAATCTCGTTAATTTTAGAAGTTAAGTCGTCCATTATCCCATCAACTTCTTAATAATAGCCTGAGCTTGTGGAGAATTTAAGATTTTCTCACTTTGCTCCTTGTTATCAAGTATTTTTTGAATACGCTTTGCTTGGTGGCTATTCATTTTGTTTAAGATATTATTTAAGTTACCTTTCTCAATGTTCTCTTTGAGGACTTCCGGTGGGGTATCCAGCCTTTGGCTAAGTCCGTTTAATAAATTATTAATTTCACTATTATTTAACATAGTATATTTCCTTTCTCTGTGCTATTAATATATTATGCAGAGTTTGGCTTTTTATGAAGGAGTAATTATGAAAATTCTTGTTTTCTCAGATACACACGGTGATGTTACAAAAATGGAAAGAGCAATTCGCTCACATTCTGATGCAGAAGTTATTATCCATTGTGGTGACGGTGAAATGGATGTAGAATATGCAAAAAGGAACTTTCCTGACAGAGCTTTTCTAAATGTTAAGGGTAATTGTGACTGGGGCAGCAGCCTTGACCCTACACTTGAAATCACACTTGAGGGCAAGAAAATCTTTGTAACTCACGGTCATCTTTACAATGCAAAGATGGGTTTGCAAAATCTAATTTATGCCGGTAAAGAAAAGAATGCCGATATTGTTCTTTATGGTCACACACACATTTCTATGAATGAATATATTGACGGTATGTATGTTATGAATCCCGGTTCTTGTCATGGTTATGGTGCTACATACGGCATTATTGATATTAGCGACAAGGGTATTTTAACTAACATTGCCTCAGCAAAATAAGGATGTGAAGTTTTGAACTTTTCTGAATTTAACGAAACAATTAAATCTCAACTAAATAATCTAACTTCACACAACAGACTGCCTCATGCAATTATTATTACCGGTGGTAACGAAGAATTAAGGAATAGTGTAGCTGATTATCTATGTGTTTATGCAGTATGCAGTGAAGAAAATAAACCTTGCTACAACTGTAAAAATTGCAAGAAAGCTATGTCCCACATTCACCCTGATATTTCATATGTACAAGGCAGTACAAAATCAAAGAATTTAATTTATAATAAAGAAGTTATGGAAGAAGTTATCGGTGACACTATAATTATTCCTAACGAATCAGATACTAAGGTTTATGTGTTTAAAGATGTTGATGAAAAGTTACCTGTAATTTCACAAAACGCTTTTCTGAAAACTCTTGAAGAACCACCACAAAATATACTTTTTGTGATGACTTGTAAAGATGCAAGTGTTCTTCTGGAAACTATCCTATCAAGAAGTACAGTAATCAATATTCAAAAGGAAGATGAATTTTCTACCGAAGGTGTTTCTATTGCAGAAGAAATTGCACTTGCACTACTTGATATAAACGAATACAAACTTTTAAGTGCAACTTATAAAGTAAACAACAAGGATAGTTTTAATCAGACTATACCTTACCTTAAACTACTGATTAGAGATACACTTTCCCTTACAGTAGGCAGTGACAAACTAAGCAACAGTTCTGTCCCTGAAAAATTAACCAGAAAATTAACAAGAGAAAAGTCCCTTTCTCTTTTAAATACAATTGAAAAAGCACAAAGAATGATGAAAAGTAATGTTAACCAAAACTTACTATCCACATGGTTGTGCTCAGAATTTAGGAGGATAACATGGCAACAGTAATAGGTGTTAGATTTAAAGAAGTAGGTAAAATCTACTACTTTGACCCTACTGATATAGATTTTAAGCAAAATGACAAAGTAATTGTAGAAACTTCTCGTGGTGTAGAATGTGGTACAGTTGCTTTAGCCAATAAAGAAGTGGAAGAGGACAAGATTGTTCATCCACTAAAAAAGGTTTTGCGTCAGGCAACAAAGAAAGACCTTGAACATCTTGCAGAAAACAAGAAAAGAGAAGTGGATGCACTAAAGATTTGTGAAGAAAAAATCAAGGCAAATAACCTTGATATGAAACTTGTTGATGTTGAATATACATTTGACAATAGCAAGATTTTATTTTACTTTACTGCTGACGGCAGAGTTGACTTCCGTCAATTGGTTAAAGACCTTGCCAATATATTTAGAACAAGAATTGAACTAAGACAAATCGGTGTTAGAGATGAAGCCAAAATGCTAGGTGGCTTAGGTGTATGTGGCAGACCATGTTGTTGCAACAGTTTCCTAGGTGAATTTCAGCCCGTATCTATCAAAATGGCTAAAGAGCAAGGACTTTCACTTTCTCCTGTAAAGATTAGTGGTACTTGTGGCAGACTAATGTGTTGTCTAAAATACGAACAAGAGGCATATACTGACCTTATCAAGAAAACTCCAAAGGTTGGTGCAACTGTTAAGACACCTGAAGGCAAGGGTACTGTTGTTGATACTGCTTTGCTTACCGGTACTATTAAGGTTAAACTTGACTCAACTCCAAGTGAAGCTGCACCTCATGTTTACAACATTAAGGAAATTCGTCCACTAGGCAAGAACTTCCCTACTGAAAATATTGAGGAAGAACCACTACTTGAAGAAGAACTGACTGATGACTTAGCAAAGTTAGAAGAAGAGGAAATTGTAGCAGAAACTGCTCAAGCACCTCAAAGACCTAACAAGGGTGAACGCAAGAGAAACCCTAACCATAAGTATCAAAACAGAAAGAACAACGGTGGTCACAACCAAAACCACAACCAAGGCAAAAAGCCTTATCGTAAGCCACAACAAAGAAAGCCAAGACCAAATAACAGAAACAAAAACTTTAATAAAGAAGGAAATAAAAACACTTAATAATTGGAAAAAGTAGATTTTACACAAAATTTCATTGATTTTTTCCTTTTATCGTGTTACAATAGGATAAATTAATAAGGAGGTGTTCTGAATGGCATATGCTATTTCTGATGAATGTATCAGCTGTGGTGCTTGTGCAGATGGTTGTCCTGTAGGTGCAATCTCTGAAGGTGATGGCAAGTACGAAATCAACGCTGACGAATGTATCAGCTGCGGTGCTTGTGCAGACACATGCCCTGTAGGTGCTCCTGCAGAAGCATAATTTAAGAGAGCGAAGTTAGTTAAACAGCAAGGTTTTTTGCCTTGCTGTTTTTCTTATATTGTAGTATAATTTTCTAGGAAACACTAATTTTAGGGGGACTGTATGCTAAATCCAAATGAACATTTTGAGCCACTTGGCAATAACATTAAAATTATTGTAAGCGACATTCATCATTTTTCTACCGACACTATAATACTTAACTACTTTTGTAATGCTAAGAAAAATGACAAAGTAATTGAACTTGGCACAGGTTGTGGTACAATCCCCTTACTTATGAAGAAAGACAATAAGGCAAAAGAAATTATTGCAGTAGATATTCAGGAAGATGCTTGTTCACTGCTTGAAAGGAGTATTAAGCATAATAAACTGGAAAATGTTACTGTAATTAATTCTGACCTTAAAGACCTAAAAGGCAAAGTACCTTTCGGTTACTTTGACCTTGTGGTATGTAATCCACCATATAAAGAAAACGGCACAGGACTACACAACCCACATTCAGGGAAAAAAACTGCCAGACATGAAGTAGAATGTTCCTTGGAAGATATTGTAAAGGTCAGTTCTTCCCTACTTAACTTTGGAGGTAGGTTTTGTCTTTGTCAACGACCTGAAAGGCTAACTGATATTCTTGTACTAATGAGGCAATACAAAATTGAACCTAAAAGGCTAAGACTTGTACAACAAAGGCTAAACAAACCACCTAAGTTGGTATTAGTAGAAGGCAGAAAAGGTGGCAAGAGAGGCTTTATGACTACAGAAGAAACCTTGATGATAGAAAATAGCCAAGGTGAATATTCAGAAGAAATGCTAAAGGTTTACGGAAATTATAAGGAGCAATTATGAGTGTATTATATGTAGTAGGTACTCCAATAGGTAACCTAAATGACTTTTCCCCACGAGCAATAGAAACACTTGAAAAAGTTGATTTTATTGCTGCTGAGGACACAAGAGTAACACTAAAGCTACTAAACCATTTTGGTATAAAGAAAGAAATGGTTAGCTACTTTGAACATAACAAACTTCAAAGAGGTGAAATAATCACAAATAGAATTCTTAATGGTGAAACTTGTGCTATTGTTACAGATGCAGGTATGCCTTGTGTCAGTGACCCGGGAGAACTTCTCATTATGCAATGTGAAGAAAAAGGAATTCCTACCATTGTTATTCCCGGACCAACTGCCTTTGCCTCGGCATTGGCTATTTCAGGACTGCCAACAGGCAGATTTACATTTGAGGGTTTTTTAAGTGTAAATAAGAAAAGCCGTAAGGAACACCTGGAAAGTCTGATAAATGAAGAAAGGACAATGCTTTTCTATGAAGCACCCCACAAACTTTCCAACACACTAAAGGACTTTGCAAATTACTTTCCAAACAGAAAGCTATCCATTGTTAGAGAAATAACCAAAATTCACGAGGAGGTTATTCGCACAACAACAGACAAAGCCTATGAAGATTATGGAGAAACAGGACTAAAGGGAGAAATAGTCCTTGTACTTGGTGGCAAACCACATAAGGAAGAAGAAGAAACATACACCCTTAGTGATGCAGTAGAAATGGCTAAAAAGCTAATTGAAAATGGAGAAAAAGCAACTACAGCCAGTAAAGAAATTGCATCACTAACCGGATTTAAGAAGAATGAGATTTATAAGGAATTACTATGACATATACTGAAGCATTAGAAAAAATACATGGTCTTTTACATTTTGGTTCAAGACCGGGACTAGACAGAATTTTAAAGTTACTTGAGCTTATTGGCAACCCTCAGGACAAATGCAAATTTGTTCATGTAGCCGGTACTAACGGCAAAGGTTCTGTATGCCAAATGATTAGTTCTGTACTTACTGAGGCTAAGTACAAAACAGGACTTTTCATCTCACCATTCATCACTGACTTTAGAGAGAGAATTCAGATTAACGGTGAAATGATACCAAAGCAGAAGTTAGCCGATATTGTAGAATACATTTATCCATTTGTAGAGCAGATGGCTGAGAATGATGAAATCATTACAGAATTTGAATTTGTAAATGCTATTGCATTTTACTATTATTACATTGAAAAGTGTGACATTGTTGTACTTGAAACAGGTATGGGAGGATTGCTTGATTGTACAAACACTATTCCTGCACCACTATGCTCAGTTATCACACCAATTGACCTTGACCATACTGCTGTACTTGGTGATACAATTGAGAAAATCACTTACCAAAAATGTGGTATTATCAAGAAAGACTCCAACACAGTTATCGGTGAACAAACTCACAAGGAAATTGAAAAGCAAATTGTAAAGGATTGTGTAGAAAAGCACAATATATATCACTTTGCCGAGGACTGCAAAGTAAAAGTAAAACTTTCCACATTAGATGGAACAATTGTTAAATATAAAGGAAAAGAGTTTACCCTACACCTTGTAGGACTACACCAAATCAGCAACCTAAAAACTGCTTTAACTGCTATTGAAGTACTAAATAATGAGCATTACTTTGGCATTACCCCTACCGATATTGAATACGGTATTGCAAAGGCCAATAATCCGGCAAGGTTTGAAGTTCTCTCAAAAGAACCTACAGTTATTCTTGATGGTGCTCACAACCCTAACGGTATGGAAGCTTTTGCAAAAAGCGTTGATGAATACACAACTGCACCTAGAGTATTAATTATGGGTATGCTAAAGGATAAGGATATTACCCATTCACTTAATTTTATTGACGGTAAATTTGACACAGTATTCACACTGACTGTTGACAATCCAAGAACCATTAGCAATATCGAACTTGCAAAAATGTGTGAAGGAAAATTCAACAATGCTATTTCTTGTGACACACCGGAAGAAGCTATTGACAAAGCCCTTGCACTGGCTGATGAAATTAATGGTACAGTAATGATTTGTGGTTCACTTTACCTAGCCGGTGAAATCAGACCTATTTTAATGAATAAATTTAAAAAATAATTTCTATCCAACAGAATAATACAAATTTTTCGGTTCATACTATTTATTATAATAGTATGAACTTTTTTATGCTCAAATTTCAGAAAAGGAAGTTGAAAATGATTAACTCAACATATGAAAACAAATCTCTCACAGTATTTTTAAACGGTGAGATTGACCAACACACAAGTACATCGCTAAGGCAAGAGATTGACTCCCAAACAGAGGCACTACGACCACAAAAGCTATCATTAGACTTTTCTAATGTAAAGTTTATGGACAGTAGTGGCATAGGCTTAATAATGGGAAGATTTCGTCAAATGTCATTAATCGGTGGCAAGCTAGAAGTTGTTAACCTACCACTTAATCTAAAAAGAATGGTAAACCTTGCCGGTATTCAAACATTGGGGGTAGTAAAATGAATATTGTAAATTCTATGGAACTGAAAATCCCCTCAAAAAGTATCAATGAAAGTTTTGCAAGAAGTGTTGTGTCTGCATTTGTACTGCAACTTGACCCTACAATAAATGAACTTTCCGATATAAAAACTGCTGTATCTGAAGCTGTCACAAACAGTATTGTACATGGCTACAGCGACAGCAGTGGAATAATTTACATAAAAGGTGAAATCTCAGAGGACAACCTAATCACCATCAAAATTCGTGACAAAGGCAAGGGAATTCCTGACATTAAGAAAGCTATGGAACCACTTTTTACAACAGGTGGCGAAGAAAGAGCCGGTCTTGGCTTTGCAGTGATGGAAAGTTTTATGGACAAAGTAAAGGTAAAGTCAAAGGAAAATCAAGGCACAACAGTAACCCTATACAAGAAGATTATTAGGACAAAATATGAAAAGTCGTAATAAAATTGTAGAAGAAAATTTAGGACTTGTACATTCTTGTTGCAAAAGATTTAAAGGCAAAGGCATCGAATATGAGGACCTATATATGGCAGGTTGTGTTGGACTTATAAAGGCAGTTGATAAGTTTGATGACACATTAGGCTATAAATTAAGTACATATGCAGTACCGGTGATTCTAGGTGAAATTAAAAGGCTTTTTAGAGAAGGTGGCACAGTAAAGGTCAGCCGTAGCCTAAAGGAACTTTACCTAAAAGTAAACACCCTTACCGAGAAAGAAAACAACCTTACTATAAGTGAAATTGCAGAAAAATTAGGCACCACAGAAGAAAAGGTAAATGATGCGTTAAATGCCGGTAGGCTGCCTATATCTTTAACCACAGAAGAAAACACCGAAATTGACCTTACAGTAAACTCTTGTGAGGAGGAATGTACCGAAAAAATCTCGCTAAAAAAGGCTTTAGAGGACTTATGCGATGAAGATAACAAACTTATTGAACTAAGATACTTTAAGCATATGACCCAGAAAGAAACAGGCAAAACCCTAAATATGACTCAAGTACAAGTCAGCAGAAAAGAAAAAAGAATTTTACATAATATTCGCTCAAAAATGCTTTGCTAAATTTCCCTCCGGTAAAGCAAAAACACCTATCAGAATTAACTGATAGGTGTTTTTATTTGCGTTAATTATTAAGTTCATTTAAGTCAAATGGTGTTTGCTGATATACAAAGTAGTTTAGCCAGTTTGCAAAAAGCAAGAAAGCTGTACTTCTCCACTTTTTATCAGGAATACCATCAACATTATCCTTAGGAAAATAACTATAAGGAATTTTAGGGTTAATACCCTTTTTTAAATCTCTTTTATATTCATCAGCCAAAGTCATTCTGTCATATTCTGCATGACCAAAAACAAAAATCTTTCTGCAAGTTTTGTCAGCAACAATAGCAACACCGGCTTTTTCACTGGTAGCAAGTACATCAAGGTTAGGGTTGCTATAAATTTCTTCCGGAATACTCTCGGTGTATCTTGAATGAGGCATCATAAACACATCATCAAGTCCACGAAGTAAAGGATGATACTTAGCAGAAATTCTGTGACGGAAGATACCACTTAACTTTTCATCAAGTTCTCTCTTATGAATACCGTAATAATGGTAAAGTCCTGCTTGAGCACCCCAACAAATGTGGAATGTTGACCAAACATTTTTCTTTGCCCAATCCATAATTTCCGTTAACTCTTCCCAATAGTCAACTTCTTCAAACTCCATATGTTCTACCGGTGCACCGGTAATAATCATACCGTCATACCTTGTGTCCTTAATTTCATCAAAAGTTTTGTAAAATGTATCTAGGTGATGTTGGCTAACATTTTTAGCCAAGTGACTTTTCATATGAAGTAAGTCAACATCAACTTGCAAAGAAGTGTTACTTAATAATCTGATAAGTTGGGTTTCTGTTGCAATTTTGGTTGGCATAATATTTAGAATAACAATTTTGAGGGGTCTAATATCCTGAGTAATTGCTCTGTCTTCCGGCATTACAAAAATATTCTCTTCCTCAAGTATCTTAATAGCTGGTAAATTGTTTGCTACCTTAATTGGCATAATACCCCTCCTTTTCTAAAAATTTTTAATTATTAAAGTATTTATTAATACTGCTTACCCCAGAATACCATATGCTTTGCAGGTTTGCCACAGCATACACAAGTATCTGCAATATGTTCTTCATTAAATGGAATACATCTTGACTTAACGCCATGTGTAACTTCCTTTAGCTTTTCTTCACAAGCAGTATCGCCACACCACATAGCCTTAATAAAGCCAGGGTGATTCTCAGCAATATCAATAAACTCATCATAAGTCTTAGCAGTAAATGTCTTTTCCTGCATATTCTTTAGAGCCTTTTCATACATATTGTCGTGAATTGCCTGTAGAGTTTCAGTAATCTTGTCCTCTAGCTGATCCAGTGGAACAAAAATCTTTTCTCTGTTATCTCTACGAACAATAACACATTGATTGTTCTCAATATCCTTAGGGCCAAGTTCAACTCTTACAGGAACACCCTTCATTTCATATTCAGAGAACTTCCAACCAGGAGAGTTGTCACTGTCATCAAGCTTAACTCTAAACTGCTTCTTTAGTCTGTCATAAAGTTCATTTGCCTTATCAAGCACACCTTCCTTATGCTGAGCAATAGGAATAATAGCTACCTGAATTGGAGAAATCTTTGGTGGAAGTACAAGACCTTCATCATCACCATGTACCATAATAATAGCACCAATCATTCTTGTAGATACACCCCAAGAAGTCTGATGTGGATAATGAGGCTTATTGTCCCTACCCTGGAAAGTAATGTCAAACTGCTTTGCAAAGCCATCACCAAAGTAATGAGATGTACCACCCTGAAGTGCAACACCGTTGTGCATCATTGGTTCAATAGTGTATGTTTCTTCAGCACCGGCAAATTTTTCTTTTTCTGTTTTTCTACCGATAACAGCAGGAATAGCAAGTGTTTCCTTATAGAAGTCAGTATAAACCTGTAGCATTCTTAGAGTTTCTTCTCTTGCCTCTTCCTCAGTTTCGTGCATTGTGTGACCTTCCTGCCATAGGAATTCACTTGTTCTTAGGAATGGACGAGTTGTCTTTTCCCATCTTACAACTGAACACCACTGGTTGTATAGCTTTGGTAGGTCTCTGTATGTTTCAATAATCTTGCTATAATGTTCACAGAAAAGTGTTTCTGATGTTGGACGAACACAAAGTCTTTCTTGTAACTTTTCCTGTCCACCAACAGTAACCCAAGCACATTCAGGAGCAAAGCCCTCAACATGATCCTTTTCCTTCTGTAGTAGGCTTTCCGGAATAAACATAGGCATATAAACATTTTGGTGACCTGTTTCTTTAAATCTTCTGTCAAGGTCAGCCTGAATGTTCTCCCAAATAGCATAACCATAAGGACGGATAATCATACATCCCTTAATACCACTATAATCAGTTAATTCTGCTTTTTTTACAATGTCTGTGTACCATTTTGCGAAATCTTCATCACGACTTGTAATGGCAGAAACAAATTTTTTATTTTTACCCATTAATATAAACTCCCTTCAAGTCTATTACGCATTATTTTTATTATACAAAATAGGAGTAGTTTTTTCAAGTGTTTATAACGGTTTTTCCGTAAATTTACCATAAAATAAAACAAGGGTTGGCAAAAAGCCAACCCTATCGTGAACAATTAAAATTAAGAGTTCTGTTCGATATAAGCTACAAGTGAGCCTACTGTCTTAATGTTTTCAACATCTTCGTCAGGAACTTCAATGCTGAATTCGTCTTCGATTGACATTAGTAGGTCAACAACATCAAGAGAGTCTGCACCTAGATCGTCCTGTAGAGAAGTTTCTTCTGTAATTGTATCCTCTTCAACATCAAACTGTTCTGCTAGAATGCTTTTTACTTTTTCTAGTACCATAGTAATTATCCTCCTATTAAATTAACAAAATAATCCTCAGCTTTTATGGACAAATTATCATATATTTGATAAAATATATCCATAGCCGTTACAATTATAGTATAAGCAAATTGTAACTTTGTCAATATTTATTTGAAAATTTTTATATTTTATTACATTTTTAATAAGAAAATTCAAGGAGAAATTATGGCTAAACAAAAATATGCAGTAATCGGACATCCAATCGGACATACTATGTCACCATTCATTCATAAAAGACTTTTTTCTCTTTCCGAAATTGATGCAGAATATAGTGTATATGATATTCCACCGGAAGAACTTGAAAAAAAGTTTAAGGAAGAATTACAGTACCTAAACGGTTTTAACATTACAATTCCTCATAAGCAGGGCATTATCCCACTTATTGATGAACTAGACCCAAAGGCTAAATTATATGGTAGTGTTAACACTGTATTTAACGACAACGGTACTCACAAGGGATATACTACAGACCCTGACGGTTTCTTAAAAGCACTTGAAAGTGCCGATATTCCTTTTAGTGGCAGAGTTGTAATCCTTGGTTGTGGTGGTGTTGCAAGAACAATGGCTTATGAGGCTGTTTTGGCTGACAACGACCTAACACTTGCAGTTCGTAAAGATGATGTTAATATGGCTAACGACCTAAAGAAAGAACTAGAGTCAATTAAGGAAACAGAAGTTAAGGTTTGCCTACTTGATGAACTAAGTGGTGACATTGATGTTCTTGTAAATGCAACACCTGTCGGTATGTTCCCTAAGATTGACAACTGTCCTGTTAATGATGAAATTATCAAAAATTCTAAGGCAGTATTTGATGCAATCTATAATCCTTTAGAAACTCAGCTTGTACAGAAAGCTAAGGCTTTTGGCAACAAGGCTATCGGTGGTATGGCTATGTTAGTATGGCAAGCAGTAGTGGCTCAGCAAAAGTGGAATGATGTTACTTTTAATAAAGATGACATTAACAAGCTTTGCATAGACTGTCTTGAGGAGTTAAAGAATAAGTAATGAAAAATATAATTCTATGTGGTTTTATGGGTTGTGGCAAAACAACTGTAGGTGAAAACCTAAAGAAAAAGTCAGGAATGAACCTTATTGATACTGACGCATATATTGAAGAAACCGAGGGTATAACAATCTCTAAAATCTTTGAAAAATATGGCGAAAGCTACTTTAGAGATTTAGAGTACAAGGCTTGTAAAGAACTATCTAAAAAGTCCGGTATTATTATTTCTACAGGTGGTGGTGCTTTAACATTCCAAAGAAATGTTGATGTGCTAAAAGAAAACGGTACTATTGTACTGATTGATGTACCACTTGAAGTGCTAAAAGAAAGACTAAAGAACGATACTACTCGTCCACTACTTCAGAGACCTGACAAAGATGAGGCAATGAAAGAGCTTTATGAAAAAAGAATGCCTCTATATAAAAGTGCAAGTGATGTTGTTATTAATGGTGACAACAGTCCTTTAAAGGTAGCTTCTGACATACTCAATGCAGTAAAATAAAGGTTTTTTCTATTGATATTATCGCTTTAAAGTGATAAAATATTATAACTACTACACAAATCATAAATTTTGTGTTATAATGTATTTTATATGTATGATATAAACGAGTATAAGGATAGAAAATGAGGAAATAAAAAATGATTATAGTTCTTAAAAGAGGATTAGACAAGAAAACTATTGAGGATTTTTCTACTTCTCTAAAAAAGAAATACAATGTTGAAGTAAATCAGTGGCAAGGTGTTAACGAAACTGTTTTAGGTCTTATCGGTGACACTACTGCTATTGATATTGGCACAATTAATGCTCAGGATGTTGTTTATTCTGTAAGAAGAGTTCAAGAACCATATAAGAAAGCCAACAGAAAATTTCATCCCGATGATACTGTTATTACACTATCTAACGGTACAAAGATTGGTGACGGTAGCTTAACACTAATGGCAGGTCCTTGCTCTGTAGAATCAGCAGAACAGGTGACAGAAATTGCAAAAGCAGTTAAAGCTTCAGGTGCTAATGTACTTCGTGGTGGTGCTTTTAAGCCAAGAACTTCACCTTATTCCTTCCAAGGTCTAAAGGCTGAGGGCCTTGAACTACTACTAAAGGCAAAGGAAGAAACAGGTCTTCCTATTGTTACAGAAATTATGAGTGAATCTGACATTGACCTATTTAAGGATGTTGACATTATTCAGGTTGGTGCAAGAAATATGCAGAACTTCACTCTACTAAAGAAACTAGGTAAACTTGATAAACCTATTTTACTAAAGAGAGGTCTTTGTGCAACTATTGAAGAATGGCTAATGAGTGCAGAATACATTATGGCTGAGGGTAATGAAAAGGTTATCCTTTGTGAAAGAGGTATTCGTACATATGAAAAATATACAAGAAACACTCTTGACCTTTCAGCTATTCCTATTGTTAAAAGTTTAAGCCACCTACCTGTTGTTGTTGACCCAAGTCACGCTACCGGTATGAACTGGCTTGTTGAACCATTGGCAATGGCTGCTGTAGCTTGTGGTGCAGACGGTCTTATTATTGAAGTACACAACGACCCACCTCATGCACTATGTGATGGTGCACAGTCACTTACACCTGAAGAATTTGACTCAGTTGTAAAGAAAGTAAACAGAATCAAGTCAGCCCTATAAAGGATGAATAAAATGAAAATAGCAGTTGTTGGTTTAGGTATTATTGGTGGTTCTTACTGTAAGGCTATCAAGAAATACACAGACCACTATGTAATTGGTATAAACAGAAGTCCACTTCCACTGGAGAAAGCACTAAAGTGTGGAGCTATAGATAAGATTGGTTCTGCTGATGACCTATCAGATATAGATATGGTTATCCTTGGTGTTTATCCCGGTGCTGCTGTTGACTTTATCAGAAAAAATGGTGACAAAATCAAGAAAGGTGCTATTGTTACAGATACTTCAGGTATTAAGACAGAAATCTGTGATGACTTAACTGCACTTAGCAAAGAGTTTGGCTTTACATTTGTTGGTGTTCATCCAATGGCAGGTAAAGAGAAAAACGGCTTTGATGTATCTGACAGTGACCTTTATAAAAACGCCAGTTGCATTATTGTACCTTGTGGTGCAGATGATGAATCAGTAAAGAAAGTTGCTGACTTTAACCTTTCTATCGGTTTCGGTGGTATCAAAATCACCACACCGGAAGAACATGACAGAATGATTGCTTTTACAAGTCAGTTACCTCATGTACTTGCTTGTGCTTATGTTCTTTCACCTAACTGTATGAACCACAAGGGTTTTTCTGCCGGTAGCTATCGTGATGTATCAAGAGTAGCTAACATTAACGCAGAACTTTGGAGTGAGCTTTTTATGGAAAATAAAGCACCACTACTAAAGGAACTTGAAACTTTAATCAAAAACATCAGAGATATAGAAGATGCTATATCAAAGGATGATAAAGAAAAACTTATGTCCTTACTGCAAAAAGGACATGAAATTAAGGAGGCTTTAGGCGAATGAAAAAGCTTAAAGTAAATACAGGAAGAAAGTATGAGATTATAATTGACAGAGGAATAATCAACCACTGTGGTGAATACATCAAAAAGGTTTCTTCCCCAACAAGAATTGCTGTTGTAACCGATAGCAATGTTCACGCATTATATAGTCAAAGTGTTATCACTTCCTTAAAGCAATCCGGATTTATTGTTTCAGAATTTGTCTTTAAGGCCGGTGAAACATCAAAGAACTTTAGAACTATTGAGGCAATCTATAGTCACCTAGCTGACAACAATATCACAAGAAAAGATATGATTCTTGCTCTTGGTGGTGGTGTTACGGGAGATATGGCAGGTTTTGCTGCTGCAACATACCTAAGAGGTATTGAGTTTGTACAAGTACCTACTTCCCTATTAGCACAGGTTGATTCATCAGTTGGTGGCAAAACAGGTTATGACATTCCACAAGGCAAGAACCTTGTAGGTGCTTTTTGGCAACCTAGTGTTGTACTTATTGACCCTGATACACTTTCTACTTTACCTGAAAGATACCTAAATGACGGTATGGCAGAAGTTATCAAGTATGGTTGCATCAAGTCTGCCGGTTTATTTAGACTACTAAAAAAAGGCAGAGATGAACTTGATATTGAAAACATTATTCACAGATGTGTTTCTATCAAGAGAGATGTTGTTCAGAAAGATGAAAAAGAAAGTGGCGAAAGAAAGCTACTTAACTTTGGTCATACTATTGGTCATGCACTTGAGAAAATTTACGAATACAAGAAACTTTCTCACGGTGAGGCTGTAGCCATAGGTATGGTTATGATGACTAAAGCCAGTGAAAGGGACGGTTATTCTCCTAAGGGTACTGCTAACAAGATTGCAGAACTTTGCGAGATGTACAACCTACCTACTCATGATGACAGCGAAGTTAGAGATATTGCTTTTGCTGCACAAAGTGACAAGAAAAGTTCTGGTCACAACATTGATGTAGTAATACTAAAGTCTATTGGAGATGCCACAGTATCAACAATGGATTTGAGAGATTTTCAACAATATATTGATGTTCCGGAGGAAGTATAAATGACAACTGTACAGATAACACCTGCTAAACTAAAAGGCACTGTTACCATACCTGCATCAAAAAGTGACTGTCACAGAGCTATTATCTGTGCTACACTTTCTATGGGTAAATGTACAATTTCTCCTATTACACTTTCTCAAGACATTGAGGCAACTATATCTTGTGTCAATGCTCTTGGAGCTAAAACAGAAGTTAAGGGTGACACGCTGACTATTGACAGCAGTCACCTTTTTTCTAGTGGTAGGGGGACTTTTGATTGTTGCGAAAGTGGTAGCACATTAAGATTTTTTATTCCTGTAGTCAGTGCTTTAGGAATCAGTGGTCACTTTGTTGGCAAAGGCAGACTTCCTCAAAGACCTATCGGTATTTACCTGGATTTACTACCTAATCATGGAGTAGAGTGTGAAACTGAGGGTGGTTTACCTCTTGATACTAAGGGTAAATTACAGAGTGGTACATATTCCCTACCGGGTAATGTATCAAGTCAGTTTGTAACAGGACTACTACTTGCTTTACCTTTACTTGACGGTGACAGTAAAATTGTACTTACTTCACCTCTTGAAAGTGTGGGTTATGTAAATATGACAATTGACACCATGAAAAGATTTGGTGTAACAGTTGAAGAAACCGAATACGGCTACTTTGTAAAGGGTAATCAGCACTACACACCTCATGACTACACAGTACAAGGTGACTGGAGTCAGGCAGCATTCTTTATGGTTGCCGGTGCATTTGGTGGTGAAATCACCGTAAAAGGAATTGACCCAAATTCCACACAAGGTGACAGAGAAATTTGTAATTTAATTAAGAAATTCGGTGCTGATATTGAGATTGGCACAGACTTTATAAAGGTTAAGAATAAAGGCGATTTAAGAGGAATTAACATTGATGCAAGTCAAATTCCTGACCTTGTACCTGTACTTGCAGTATGTGGCAGTGGTGCTTATGGTGTCACAAAAATCTACAATGCAGAAAGACTGAGAATCAAAGAAAGCGACCGACTAAAGACCACTTGTGAGGCTATTAATAACCTTGGTGGTATGGTAGCTGAAGTTGATGACGGACTAATTGTTCAAGGTGCAGGTATGCTAAACGGTGGTAAAGCCGAAGGCTGTAACGACCACAGAATTGTTATGGCAAGTGCAGTTGCATCAATTATTTCAAGAAACAAAGTTACTGTTACTGACGCACAAGCTATCAACAAAAGTTATCCTAACTTTTTTGAGGACTTTAAAAAACTGGGAGGTAATGTAAATGTCATCAACAATAGGTGAAAAAATTAAAATTTCAGTATTTGGTGAAAGTCACGGTAAGGCTATCGGCATTGTTGTTGACGGTTTACCTACCGGTATGAAAATAGATATGGACAAGGTTCTTCACGAAATGAAGAGAAGAGCTCCCGGTAATGACAAAACTGCTACTCCAAGAAAAGAAGCTGACTTTCCTAAAATTCTTTCAGGTGTAGTTGACAATGTACTTACAGGTGCACCACTTTGTGCAATTATCCACAATAACAATACAAAGAGTAAGGACTACTCAGATATTAAAAGATGCCCTAGACCGGGACATAGCGATTACCCGGCATATGTAAAGTACAATGGTTTTAACGATATTGCCGGTGGTGGTCATTTTAGTGGCAGAATTACTGCTCCTATAGTTTTTGCCGGTGCAGTATGTAAACAACTACTTGAAGAAAAAGGAATAAAGGTTACTGCTCATATTAACAGTATCGGCAGTGTATATGATGAGGAATTTAATCCTTGCAACATAGATAACGATACAATAGACAGATTGCTTAACAGTTCTTTCCCACTTATTGATGAAAGTAAGGAAGAACCTATGCGTAAGGTTGTTTCTGATGCATCAGCAGATAAAGATTCTGTTGGCGGTACTATTGAATGTGGTGTTGTTGGTGTTAAAGCCGGTATTGGCGAACCAATGTTTGATGGTATTGAGGGTAGAATTGCCAAAGCAGTATTTGGTATTCCTGCAATGAAGGGCATTGAATTTGGCAAAGGTTTTGACCTTGCCAAGATGCGTGGTAGTGAAAGCAATGACAATTTCCGTTATGATGAAAAAGGAAATGTATATACTAAAACAAATAATTGTGGTGGTATTCTGGGTGGCATTACAAATGGTATGCCTATTGTATTTAAGGTTGTAGTAAAGCCAACACCATCTATTGCTCAAAAACAAGAAACTATTAATCTTGAAACTAAAGAGAATGATATTCTTGAAATTAAAGGCAGACATGACCCATGTATTGTCCTAAGAGCAGTACCGGTTATTGAGGCAATCACAGCTATTACAATACTAGATTTACTTTCATAAGGTGTGAAGATAATGAGAGATTTAAAAGAAATAAGAGAAGAAATCAACGAAATTGATGAGAAACTTATAGAACTTTTTAAACGCAGAATGGAATGTGCTAAGGATGTTGGCAACTACAAAAAGGCAAACAACATTCCTATTCTTAACCAAGACAGAGAGAATGAAATTCTTGATGATGTACTTGTTCGTGGTGGAAAATACGGCTATGCAGCACAGTTACTGTTTAGCAACATTATGGAGCTTTCAAGAGCATTACAACACAATATTGTTGGCTCAGGTAAAGAGATGAAAGAACTTATTGAAAATTCTTCTCCTAACATTCCATACAACAAAAATACTAAGGTAGCTTGTCAAGGTATTGCCGGTGCTAACAACCATGAGGCTACTCTAAAGATTTTCCCTGACTGTGAACCTGAGTTTTGTAAAAGTTTCAAAGATGTATTTATGGCTATTGAAAACGGTGATGCTGACTATGGTGTGTTACCGGTAGAAAATTCTACTGCCGGTTCAGTAAGTGATGTTTATGACTTGATTCTAAAACATAGATTTTATATTATTAAGTCACTAGACCTACCAATCCACTACTACCTAGCATCTATTCCACAGGCTAATTTAGAGGATATTGAAGAAGTATGGTCACATCCTCAAGCACTTGCACAATGTAGTGACAAGATAACTGCTAACAACTACAAAACACTACAATCTGCTAACACTGCAATTGCTGCAAGGGATGTTGCAAACAGTAAGAGAATTAACCTTGCAGCAGTTTGTAATTATAGTGCAGTTAAGGAATATGGCTTAAAGGTTCTTGCAGAAAATTACGAAAACAGAAGTGACAACACAACAAGATTTATTGTTATTTCTAAAAAGCTATATATTCCTGAAAATGCTGAGAAAATCAGCCTATGCTTTGGTTTACCTCATGTTACAGGTACACTTTACAGTGTACTATGCAGATTTAGTTCCCTAGGTCTTAACCTAACCAAAATTGAGTCAAGAACAATGGCTAATAAGCCTTTTGAATATCTATTCTATCTTGACTTTACAGGCAATGTTAAGAATGATGAAGTTACAAAACTTCTATGTGCATTAAGTACAGAGTTACCGGAATTTAGCTTCTTAGGTAACTATGAAGAGGACTATGCATAATTTATTTTGTGTATATATTCTAATGAAATAAAATTTATAATGAATAAAATTTAAAATGAGTTTTAAACCACTATTGTATTACACAATAGTGGTTTTCGTTTGCCGTTTTCTTTTTGAATTATTTTTCATTTGCACTATAAATTAGGGCTTTTCAATTTTGTCTGTGGGTAAAGGTAAGTTTGTTTTAAATTTAATTGGCTATAAAGAAAAATTTATAGTGAGATTATGCATTTTAAATCATATATAACTATGACTCACAGGTGTAGGGGACATCATTGATGTCCCGTTTGAAAATTAACCTTTCTATTTGTATTTTGTCCTTTGTAGATATTATAAATTTATAGTCTGCAAACAGGACAAAAATCCCATAGGTATCACACTTTTTAACGGGCGAACACTGTTCGCCCCTACGACTGTAAGCCAAAATTTTGTTATAATTGATACCCACAAACCCTAATTTATACAACTAATCTAAACCAAAAATTCACATAACAATAGGGAGTACAATGTACTCCCTAAATTATTACATTAATTTCAGATTATTTATATTTTACTAGGTCTAGAGAACCGGAAGATAGCTTAACGTTGATTTTGTTACTGCCTTTTTTATAAGTTGCAATACCCTTATCATTATCCAGTGAATTATTAAGGTCAAATTCACTATCAATACTGCCTGAACTTTTTTCGTAACTTAACTTAAAGCCGGTAATTGTGTCCGGAATAATATAATCAACACTACCGGAAGAAATATCAATATCAGAATATTTTGGAACACTTTCGCTATTGATTTCAACACTACCACTTGATACTTTTACCTTAGTTTTATCGAAATTACCTTGTAAAGTAGTATCACCTGAACCTGAAACAGTATCTAAATTTTTGACAATAACATTATTACCATCAATTGAACCACTGGAAACATTTGTTTTTAGTTCATCACAAGTTAGGTTTACCAAATTTACACTACCACTTGAAATATAAGTTCTAAGGAACTTACATTTTAGATTACTAAAATCACAATCACCTGATGACATATCTAACTGAATATCATTAATGCTTAAATCTGACTTCATAGATACTGAGCCTGAACCGGTCTTTATTGTTAAATATTTTGTACCGTCATAAACAGAACTGTCTATTTTTGATTTATCATACTTATAATAAACATCATCAGCTAAATAAATATTAGTAGTCTGATTTAAATATCCAAACAAGCAAAAACCACTATTGGGATTAGCAGTAATATTCACAAATCCTTTATAATACTTTGTTAATTTTGTATCTTTATTTAAAGAACCAAAATATCCTCTGTATTCACAATTGTATTCAACATAGCTATAATCAGTAGGACTTTTATAGAAATTAACATCACCACTACCATTCTTTAAGTCTATAGTGTGAACACCATCATTAGCAGTACAATCAAATTTTGTTATTCTTGTAAATTTACCATTTTGTCCGAAAACAGAAGAAACACAAAGAATTAACAGAAAGGCACAAAAAATTGAGCCTACAATAATAATTGTATTTCTAAAAATATGGCTTTCTTTCTGAGGTTCTACTGTAGTTACTGTTGCACTATAACCATCTTGCTCAATATTAATATCGTCTTGTGGATGATTTTTTCTATCTATAATATTGGCTATATAATAGAATAAAGGAATTGTTAAGAACAATAGCCACATTGGATGCCATAAGTTAGCATAAAAACCTAACACTAAGTATATCCAAGTAATAAACACCGGATAACAGAAAATATTTACTTTCTTTTTCTGTATAGCCTTTACCGTTGTGTAATATAGTGGAATAACCAAGAACCACAACCAGCTGGTTACCCAACCACCTAAAATATCTAAGAATCCAAATAAGAAGAATGCCACGACTGAAACTAACCAAATTGGAAACTCCATAGCAGGATTTTTCTTGTCATTCTTTTTGTAATCTTTGTCACCATATATATGACCGTTTTCATCGGTATAGACTTTTTGTTTGCCACTTTCATCAACAACATTTATGCCGTTACGGTCAATATGTACCTTTGCACCGTCACTACTGTCTACATGAATACCGTTTCTAAAACTTATATCAACTTTGTCTTTACCATCATCAACATGGATACCGTTTTTAAAAGATACTTTTGCTTTTGTTTCTTCATTAGTATCATTATTTTCTGTTTCTTTTCCAGTATCAGTTTGGGTATTTTCTTCAGTTTTATTATCTTCTAAATCTTGCTTATTTCTGTTTAAGATTTCTTCAGGGTCACCTGTCAAAAGTTCATCAAGAGTTACTCCATATACCTTTGCCAATAGAATAAGGTTGTCAGTATCAGGTGAAGCCTCTGCTCTCTCCCACTTGCTGACAGCTTGCCTACTGACACCGATTTTTGATGCTAATTCTTCCTGACTTAGACCACTTTTCTTTCTATATTGCAAAAGTATGTTTGCCGTTTCAATATTCATAAACGCCCTCCTTTTTGATGAGTTCATTATACATTTTGCCCTTTGGTAGCACAACATATTCTAGTTTGCAATTACGCAACTATTGGTTGCATTGGCTTAAACACTGGGCTACAAGGGTTTTACAAAATGAATATTTCTGCTGACTTCTTTAAACCCTGTAGCTTTATGGAACTGTTCACCGGCTACATTATCCACAGAACAATCTGATGCAAATTCAGTACAACAGTGTTCCTTTGCCCATTTCTCGCACATATTTATAAGTGCCTTTCCTACACCCTTTGAAGTGTATTCTTCCTTTACTGCAATTCCCTCAAGGTAAGCTACAGGTAAAGTTTTTGTCCCCTCAATATATTCAAACCTTAACCCAACTGATGCAAACCCTATATAAATATTATGCTCCTCTGCAACAAACATTACAGAGGAGTCATTGTCCATATTCGAGAACTGCAAGTACAAGTCAAGGGAAGATTTTACTGAAGTCCATACACTTTGCACTAAAGGTAAAATTCCGTCTAAGTCACTTGATTTTGCTACACGAATATTCATTAATATTCCAGTCCTTTAGTTGTCTTTAGGAACTGATAGAACTGATTGTAGATTTTCTCCACACCACCAACAGAGTCACTTTCAATATTAAGTGGCATAATAGGGTCATGTACAGAAAGTCTTAATAAGAACCAACCGTCACCATTATCTTTATCAAATGATACTCTGATACCTTCTCTGTTATCATCAGCAACAATCCAATTAGGTTCATTTTTAGCATACTTTTCAAGATCGGCAATAATCTTTTCACCACATGCTCTGAAATCTTCTTCAGTAATCTTAAAACGAATTTCCTTGCTTTCAGCAGGTTCTTTAAGGTCCTTAAGCATCATATCAATTGTTTTGTTTTCCTTAGCAAGTTGAGCCATTTTAATGATAATTTTTGTACATAGATAAGCACCATCATCAAGGAAGTAGTTTTCCTTCATAGCTGCATGACCTGATGTTTCAATAGCTAATGGGCAGAACTCACCATTGTTATTTAGTTCAATACCCTTATCAATAACATTCTTATAGCCTCTTCTATATCTATAGTGCTTACCACCAAGGTGATTTTCAATAAAGTCCTTTAGACCTGATGAAGTTACTGAGTCAGTAACAATAGTACCACCGTCAGTACCTTCAAGTGCAATAGCTGATGCTAGAGCTACAAGTCTGTTTCTGTTGATTTCTTTACCAAAGCTATCTACTGCACCACCTCTGTCAACATCAGTATCAAAGATAACACCTAAATCAGCTTTGCTATCCAATACGGCCTTAGAGATTGAGTCCATAGCAGTTTTGTCTTCAGGGTTAGGAATATGATTAGGGAACATTCCGTCAGGATCAAGGTAAACTGAGCCTTCTGTGTCAGCACCAAGAACTTTTAGCACCTTGTCAGCATAGAATCCACCAACACCGTTACCGGCATCTACAACGATTTTAAAGCCCTTTAGAGGGTGGTCATAGTCCTCAGCATTAACACCTTTCTTAATAATATCACATAGGTGGTTGCTATATCTTGACATATAGTCCATTTCTTCTACAGTACCGTTATCAGTAATTTCAGGCTTTTTATCATCCTGTGCATACTGTAAAATTTCTTCAATATCACTTGCTTCAAGTCCACCATTAGGAGTAAAGAACTTTAGACCGTTTCTGTTAAATGGATGGTGAGATGCTGTAATCTGTACTGCACCGTCACAACCAAGGTCAACAGTAGTCATAAACATTGATGGTGTTGATGATAGGTTAGTGTAAATTACCTTTACACCGGCTTTCTTAAAGCTATCTATAACATCATTTGCAATTCTTTCGCCACTAATACGGCTATCTCTACCGACTGAAATTGTCATTTCACTTGCCTTTTTGTTAGCTACCTTTTCCAGCCATAGTACAAAGCCAAAAGCCATTTTCTTAACAACATCATCAGTTAGGTTAACATTTTGACCTTCAACACCCTCAGATGCTACACCACGAATATCTGTACCACTTTTGAAGTTTTTATAAAAATTATCAAGCATAAAATATACCCCTTAAATTAATTTTCTAAAACTATTATACAATATAACAAAGTTCAATACAATAAAAATAAGTATATAATTTCACCTATTTTTAGTATTGTAAAGAGTTTTTTAAAAAAATTTTTTATTTTATTTTTACTTAATTTTAGTCGGTTATAACATAAAGAAAAGCCCATTGTAATGGGCTTTTTCGGTGTTTTTATGGTTTTTTATTCCGGAACAGAAAATTTCATTTTTGTAATTTGTATGATTGTTCAAATTTATTTTCTTTTAGGGAATAAATTTGATAATATTCACTAAAATAATTTACACGAACTTTAACTAGTTAAAATTACTGTTAAATGTTTTGTAGCATATTGCACAATAATCGCACATTGTAATTGTACAGTTTTGATATTTAGTAGTCACCTTGTACAAAGAAAGTAGCAATTATTTGTTGACATTCACTAAAGAATATGTATAATAGTAAGTGTCAAGTAAATAGTCCACTTGATATCGCAAACATTCGTTAGCGATTCATTCACAGCCAAATGGTAAATGGCAGCACGAAAAATCGTATATAATTTAAGGAGGAAAATTTTATGACACCTATGATCAATCTACATGACATTGATGTTACCAAGTTCCTTGCCGTGCTCGACACTTGCGAAGGTAATGTATATCTAATTACTAGCGAGGGAGACCGTTTGAATCTAAAAAGCAAACTATGTCAGCTCGTTGGTTTAACAAAGCTAATCGAAGGCGGCAAAATCGCAGAAGCTTGCATTTATTGTGATAACAAGAATGATGAAAGCAAATTATTCAGATTCAACCTACTTGGTGATACAGGTAATGCTGAAATTGCTTAATCAGTAACATTGATAACAAGTCGCGTTTAGAACGCATTAATTTCAAAAATCCTTAACAGAAAAGGCACTCAGCTGAGTGCCTTTTTTGCTATGCAATTTAATACATAAATATGGAAATTGAAATAAAAATTATTTATAATCAAATTCATCCGGATGATTTTTCTTGAAAATGTCAAAGATTTTCTGTACCAAATCATCGTCATCAATACCGGTATAAACCTCTTCTTGGTCATCATAACTGTCTATCTTAAGAATAGTTAAGTCCTCTACATCCTCAACATTCTCAATTAAAACAGCATATTCATCATTTTTATAGTTAATAACATCAAGCAACTCAAACTCAGTTTCATTGCCTAAATCGTCTTCTAAAGTGAAAATTACATTCTTTTCCATAGTATCCTCCTAAAAAGTTATATAAATAGTGTACAATACTTTAAATAAAATTGCAATAATCCTACCCTATTTCTGCTATTCTGTTATTATCTTATACACAAAAGGTCTGCTACATAGTAACAGACCTTTTAGTTTTTTATTTAATTATTTCTTTAGCTTATAAACTGCAACAGAAGCTACTGAACCAAATAGTAGTGCTAAAACTACTGCAGTATATGTATCTGTATCACTTGTTTTAGGTGAACTCATTTCTGAACCTATTTCATCGGAAGTTGACTCTTTTGGTGCAAGATTACCACTAGAATAAGCCATTTCATCATCTGTAGCTAGATTGTCCTCATCATCCTCATCACCATGTTCCCTGTAATATTCATCAGCAAGGTCATCATCATGTCCATCCATATCAACGAAATCTTCATCGTTAAAATCTTCATTTTCAGTTTCATCCTGATTAGTTACAAGGGTAGTTTCATTATTATTTACTTCATCAGCACTAAAAGAATTAATGCTGAAAGCAAACATAGAAATCATCATCAACACTGTAACTAAGCACATTAATTTTTTCATTATAAACACTCCTTAGATAATAATAAATTAACCTCTGTAATAATTACATTTACCGTTTGCACCGTTATTAGAGAACTTAACCTTGCTATATGAGATACCTTTCTTGTATGCACCGATACCGTACTTACCACAATTTGCAATCTTACCACCTGTTACTTTACCGGAACAGTTGTAAGAATAAAGGCCAAATTCTTTTGCATTAGTAATATTTGTATTTTTCAAAGTAATTTTACTGTTCTTACTTGCAATACCATGCTTAGTTTTTGCTTTATCAAGTGAACAACCGACAAATGTAACATTGACACCTTCAAGATAAATATGTTGCTTATATGAATTATAAACTGTAGTATTTTTGAAAGTAACTTTCTTGCTATTCTTACATAGTATACCACCATTAAAGTTCTTGATTTTGTTGCCATTAACAGTTACATTTTCATTTGGCTGATCCGGAAAGCTATCCATAGTTAGTCCATAGTAATCTGATTTTTGGTTGCCGTTAAATGTAATTTTATTGTTAGAAAATGTTGAGTTTCTGATGCCTTTATAAAAGACAGCAGTCATATTCTTAACGGTAATGTTATTTTTAGTGATTGTTAAACCATTAATTCTGTGGTCACCTTTTAGATAGCCTTGATAACCGGATAGTCTGTTTGCTGAGTTAAGACCTTTTTTATAAATTGCAGGTTTTGAAATTTTGTTACCGTTAATATACAAAGCTCTGCTATCCTTAGATTTTGGTCTATTAATTGTAATTGTATTACCTGAAATAATAGAATTGTCCTTAGAAGTATTAACCTTTAAATTCCAATTATTTACAACATATGTGCCGGTATAGCCTGTATAATTAGGCTTAGAATTGACAAACAAAATACCTGAGCCACAGTTTAGAATTTTGTTATTCTGAATTTTGCTATTTCTATAATTAATAGCACCGATTGCATAACTCTTAATATTCTTGAAGGTATTGTTAGTAAACTTCATATTTGTAAAATAACAACCATCAATACTATTGTGAGAACCAATACCTCTGCCTAAGTTTGTAAAATTACATCTATCAACAGTTACATTTTTGTTTTGGTATTTATCATATTTGCCGATAGCAGTCGTTTCATATAGGTTTACATCAAGTTGTAAAGCCTCTTCATGCTCATAGTAATCATTCTTATTTTTATGAGCCTTAAAGTAGCATTTATGGTTCTTAAAGTTAACCCTAGAAATTGTTAAGCCATTAACAGCACCTGCCTCAATCATATGACCTTCAAGGTCATTTTGAATTGTCATATTTAGGAACTTAACATTCTGAGAATGGTTTACTTTAAATGTGCAGAAGCCTGTATCTTTACTTCTAACATTACCATCCCAAATACCACCTTGAATAGTAATGTTTCTATAATAATATCCTGAAGCAGAAGAACCCGGTTTGCCTACTCTAAATGTTGTTCCACCATCACCTGCAGGTAAATTACGAATAATTTTTACATTTTTATCAACAACAATCATAGTGTTTGAATAAATACCTACAGATTGATTAATTCTTAAATCCTTTGTAATATGTATTTTATAAATATGATTAGCAGTACCTTTGTTTTTTGCATTTAGCAATGCTTGTTGAAAGTCTGAAAAACTACCGTTAGAAATTGTTTCATCATATGCAATAGCACCTTCTACAGTTTGAAAGCCAAATAAAGTACATATCATTGATAAACATAAACACAACGGTATAAATTTCTTAAATATGTTCATAATTATTCCTCCAAATATATTGTAACTACATTTTACCACTTATATTTTTAACTGTAAATATTTATTAAAACACAACAATAACTTTGTGCAAAGTGTATTACAAGAATATTACCACTTTGTATAATTTCACAACAAGAATTTATAATTAATAAGAAATGAACGCAAAAAGTCCCTTGTCAAAAGACAAGGGACTAAATTACTTAGGTAAATAATTATATTAAGTTATAATTATTCGTTGATAGATGTAACAGCACCTGAACCAACTGTTCTACCACCTTCACGGATAGCGAAACGAAGACCTTCTTCGATAGCGATAGGAGTGATTAGCTCAACTGACATTTCAACGTTATCACCAGGCATGCACATTTCTGTACCTTCTGGAAGTGTGATTGTACCTGTTACGTCTGTTGTTCTGAAGTAGAACTGTGGACGATAGTTGTTGAAGAATGGAGTATGACGGCCACCTTCGTCCTTTGTTAGAACGTAAACCTGGCCACTGAACTTCTTATGTGGGTGAATTGTACCTGGCTTTGCAAGAACCTGACCTCTTTCGATTTCAGATCTCTGAACACCTCTTAGAAGTGCACCAACGTTATCACCACATTCAGCATAGTCTAGAGACTTTCTGAACATTTCAAGACCTGTAACAACAACCTTACGGATTTCGTCTGTTAGACCAACGATTTCAACTTCATCATTTACGTTGATAACGCCTCTTTCAACTCTACCTGTTGCAACAGTACCACGACCTGTGATTGTGAATACGTCTTCAACTGGCATGATGAATGGCTTATCAGAATCTCTTTCTGGAGTTGGGATGAATTCGTCAACAGCGTCCATTAGTTCGTGAATACACTTGTATTCAGGAGCGTTTGTATCTGTTGATGTGCTTGTTAGAGCAAGATATGCTGAACCCTTGATGATTGGAGTATCATCGCCTGGGAAGTCATATTCGTTTAGTAGGTCACGGATTTCCATTTCTACTAGTTCTAGTAGTTCAGGATCGTCAACTTGGTCAGTCTTGTTCATGAATACAACGATGTATGGAACACCAACCTGACGAGATAGAAGGATGTGTTCTCTTGTCTGTGGCATAGGACCATCAGCAGCAGAAACAACAAGGATAGCACCGTCCATCTGAGCAGCACCAGTGATCATGTTTTTAACATAGTCAGCATGGCCTGGACAGTCAACGTGAGCGTAGTGTCTCTTATCTGTTTCATATTCAACGTGAGCTGTGTTGATTGTAATACCTCTTTCTCTTTCTTCTGGAGCCTTATCGATATTAGCATAATCAACGAAGTCTGCTTCACCGTTTAGGTTAAGAACCTTTGTGATAGCAGCTGTAAGTGTAGTTTTACCATGGTCAACGTGACCGATAGTACCAATGTTTACGTGTGGCTTATTTCTTTCAAACTTTTCTCTTGCCATTTTTATAATCCTCCTTAGATTAAAATCTTGGTAGTTATTATTGTAACAATTTTTTAATAAAATTGCAACCCTTTTGTTGATATATAATCAACAAAAGAGTATTAATTTATAAGATATTAGTCTTCAGACTTCTTATTACGCTTTGACATAATGTCTTCAGCGATTGACTTTGGAACTTCCTGATATGTGTCTGGTTCCATTACGTACTGACCACGGCCCTGAGTCTTAGAACGCATATCAGTAGCATAACCGAACATTTCAGATAGAGGAACATGAGCGTTGATACGCTGAGCATTACCAACAGCTTCCATACCCTGAATCTGACCACGACGAGAGTTAAGGTCACCGATAACGTCACCCATATACTCTTCAGGAACAATAACTGTAACCTTCATTAGTGGTTCAAGTAGAACAGGATCTGCCTTCTTCATAGCTTCCTTGAAAGCCATAGAACCGGCAATCTTAAATGCCATTTCAGATGAGTCAACTTCATGGTAAGAACCATCATATAGTTCAACCTTACAGTCAACTACATTGTAGTTAGCTAAGATACCTGACTGCATAGCACCCTGGATACCTTGGTCAACTGCTGGAATGTATTCCTTAGGAATAGCACCACCAACGATAGAGTTAACAAATTCGTAGCCCTTGCCTGGGTTAGGAGAAACACGAATCTTAACATGACCGTACTGACCTTTACCACCTGACTGACGAGCATACTTCATATCAACATCTGCATCAGAACGGATTGTTTCTTTATAAGCAACCTGTGGTGCACCGATGTTAGCTTCTACCTTGAATTCTCTTAGTAGTCTGTCAACGATAATTTCTAGATGAAGTTCACCCATACCGGCAATGATTGTCTGGCCTGTTTCTTCATCTGTATATGCCTTAAATGTTGGGTCTTCTTCTGCAAGTTTTGCAAGAGCAATACCCATCTTTTCCTGACCTGCTTTTGTCTTAGGTTCAATAGCAACTCTAATAACAGGTTCTGGGAATTCCATTGATTCAAGGATGATAGGGTGCTTTTCGTCACAAAGAGTATCACCTGTAGTAGTATTCTTTAGACCAACAGCAGCAGCAATATCACCGGCATAAACTGTATCAATGTCTTTTCTATGGTTAGCATGCATCTGTAGGATACGACCAAGTCTTTCGTTCTTATCCTTTGATGCGTTGTAAACTGTCTGACCAGCATTAACAACACCGGAATATACTCTGAAGAAACATAGCTTACCAACGAATGGGTCAGTTGCAATCTTAAATGCAAGAGCTGCAAATGGTTCATCGTCAGAAGAATGTCTTACATCTTCTTCACCTGTGTCTGGGTTAACACCCTTAATTGATGGGATGTCAACAGGAGCTGGCATATAGTCAACGATAGCATTAAGAAGTAGCTGTACACCCTTGTTACGGTATGAAGTACCACAAGTTACAGGTACCATTTCGTTAGCAATAGTAGCCTTACGAATAGTCTTCTTAATTTCGTCAATTGTTAGTTCTTCGCCTTCAAAATATTTTTCCATTAGAGCGTCATCTAGTTCTGCAACAGAATCGATTAGCTGTTCATGGTATTTCTGAGCGATTTCCTTCATATCTTCAGGAATTTCTTCTTCTCTAATGTCTGTACCGTCATCATTGTAATATACTTCAGCCTTCATTGTAACTAGGTCAACAATGCCTCTGAATGTATCTTCAGCACCGATTGGTAGCTGAATTGGAACTGCGTTACAGCTTAGTCTGTCTTTCATCATCTGAACAACTCTGTAGAAGTCAGCACCCATAATGTCCATCTTATTTACATAAGCCATTCTTGGAACATGATAGTTATCAGCCTGTCTCCAAACTGTTTCTGACTGTGGTTCAACACCACCCTTAGCACAAAGTACTGTTACAGAACCATCAAGTACACGAAGTGAACGTTCAACTTCAGCAGTGAAGTCAACGTGACCAGGTGTGTCGATGATGTTGATTCTGTGTTTCTTCCAGAAACATGTAGTAGCAGCAGATGTAATTGTTACACCACGTTCTTGTTCCTGAACCATCCAGTCCATAGTAGCAGCACCATCATGTGTTTCACCAATCTTATGGTTAACACCTGTGTAGTACAGAATTCTTTCAGTAGTTGTAGTTTTACCGGCATCAATATGAGCCATGATACCGATATTTCTTGTCATTTCAAGTGAAACCTGTCTTGCCACGGTTAATATCCTCCTTTATAAGTTATTTCTAATAAGTCCTGCTATTACCATCTGTAATGAGCGAAAGCCTTATTAGCTTCAGCCATCTTATGAGTATCTTCACGCTTCTTAAATGCGCCACCTGTACTGTTGATAGCATCAAGGATTTCACCAGCAAGTCTTTCTTTCATTGTTCTTTCTGAACGCTGTCTTGAATATGCTGTGATCCAACGAAGACCTAGAGTCTGTCTTCTTTCTGCTCTAACTTCCATAGGTACTTGGTAAGTTGCACCACCTACACGACGAGCTTTAACTTCAAGAACCGGCATAACATTTTCCATTGCGTTCTCGAATGTTTCTAGTGGATCGTTACCTGTCTTTTCCTGGATGATGTCGAATGCACCGTAAACGATTTTCTGAGCAACACCCTTCTTACCATCAAGCATAACGTTGTTGATTAGACGAGTAACTAGTTTTGAATTATACATTGGGTCTGGCAAAACATCACGTTTTGCGATTGAGCCTCTTCTTGGCACTTTACTTCCCTCCTTCACAATATTTGAGATATCATAGGTACTCGAAAGCGACAAACTTCCGTACTGCCAACAGAAACTCTATAATCTATATAAAGTCTGCTTTTGCAGTAACTATTTAACATAAAAGTGTTAGTTTGTCAATTCCTTATTTACCTGCTTTTGGGCGCTTTGCGCCATACTTTGAACGAGCCTGATTTCTGTTAGCAACGCCCTGAGCATCAAGTGTGCCACGAACGATATGGTAACGAACACCAGGTAAGTCTTTTACACGGCCACCACGGATAAGAACAACTGAGTGTTCCTGTAGGTTATGACCAACACCAGGGATATAAGAACTAACTTCAATACCGTTTGAAAGTCTTACTCTGGCAATCTTTCTAAGAGCTGAGTTAGGCTTCTTTGGTGTAGCAGTTGACACTTTAGTACATACGCCTCTCTTTTGTGGGGAAGCATTATCAGTAGCCTGTCTCTTCTGTGAGTTCCAACCCTTTAAAAGAGCAGGTGCCTTTGCCTTCTTTTCAGTAACTTCTCTACCCTTGCGAACAAGCTGGTTAAATGTAGGCATTTTTTTCCTCCTTCTTAAATTATTTCGGTTTTTCCGATATTTTAGCACGGATTTTACTGTAATTTTACGCAATTACCCTATTCCACGCTTACCGTCATTCTATCACATAAGTTACAACATTGTCAATAATAAATTTCATATTTTTTCTTTTTTTCTGCAAAAAAGAGGCTACCCATAAGGGTAACCTCTAATTTAAACAGTTATATATTAGTCAAGTGGCTGTACCTGCTGTGGCTGAACATAGTTTTCTTCAAGTTCAACACCGTTGTATCTGTGCATACCTGTACCGGCAGGAATTAGCTTACCAATGATAACATTTTCTTTTAGACCTACCAATGGGTCAACCTTACCCTTAATAGCAGCATCTGTAAGAACTCTAGTTGTTTCCTGGAATGAAGCAGCTGATAGGAATGAATCAGTAGCAAGAGCTGCCTTTGTAATACCAAGAAGTAACTGAGTATACTTAGCAGGTTTAAGACCTTCTTCACCGTTCTTAATTCTTTCTTCAATCATCTTGTTTTCGTAAAGAACTTCGTTACGGTCATAGTTCTGACCAGCCATAAAGCTAGTAGAACCACTGTCTTCAATCTTAACCTTCTTCATCATCTGACGAACAATAACTTCGATATGCTTATCGTTGATATCAACACCCTGTAGACGGTATGTTGACTGTACTTCAGAGATTAGGTAGTTTTGAACAGCCTTTGGTCCAAGGATTGAAAGAATATCAGCCGGATAAATAGCACCATCAGTAATCTTGTCACCGGCCTTGATAACCTGACCTTCTTCAACATTTACTCTAAAGCCGAATGGGATTAGGTACTGTCTTTCTTCACCTGTTGCCTTATTATAAACAACTGCGTGACGAGCCTTCTTGATTTCTTCAAATCTAACTTCACCGTCGATTTCAGAAATAATAGCAAGTGACTTAGGCTTTCTGGCTTCAAATAGTTCTTCAACTCTTGGAAGACCCTGTGTAATATCTTCAGCAGAAGCAACACCACCGGTGTGGAATGTTCTCATTGTTAGCTGAGTACCAGGTTCACCGATTGACTGAGCTGCGATAATACCAACAGCTTCACCAACAGTAACAGGCTGACCGTTTGCAAGGTTAGAACCGTAGCACTTTCTACATACACCGTGCTTACAATGACAGCCAAGGATACTTCTGATTTCGATTTCTTCTGTACCTGCATTAACAATAATGTCAGCTTCTTCTTCGCCCATCATCTTGTCCTTAGATACAAGAACATTGCCATTTTCATCACAGAAGTCATGAACGAGGTATCTACCGATAAGTCTTTCACGAAGACCTTCGATAACATTGTTGCCTGACTTAATATCGAAGATTTCAAGACCTTCATCAGTATGACAATCGTCTTCACGAATAATAACATCCTGAGAAACATCAACAAGTCTTCTTGTTAGGTAACCTGAGTCGGCAGTTCTTAGAGCAGTATCGGCTAGACCCTTACGAGCACCTCTGGAAGAAATAAAGTATTCCATGATGTTTAGACCTTCACGGTAGTTAGCTCTGATAGGGATTTCAATTGTTTTACCTGATGTGTTGGCAATCAAACCACGCATACCGGCTAGCTGACGAATCTGTGACATACTACCACGAGCACCTGAGTCAGCCATCATATAGATTGGGTTGAATCTATCTAGGTTATCCTGTAGTTTTGCAGTAACATCATCAGTAGCTTTTTCCCAAACTTTAAGAACATTTTGGTAACGTTCGTCGTTTGATAGGAAACCCATCATATATTCGTTACGGATACCATCAACTTGTTCTTCAGCAGCTGAGATAATTGCTTTCTTCTCAGGTGGAATCTTAGCATCACAAACAGCAACTGTGATAGCACCTCTTGTTGAATATTTATAACCTTGAGCCTTGATATGGTCAAGAACAACTGAAGTAGTCTGTGTGCCGTGTACTCTGATACAAGCATCAATAATCTTACCTAGCTGTTTCTTACCTACAAGGAAGTCAATTTCTAATTTAAATTTGTTTTCTTCAAGACTTCTGTCAACAAAGCCTAGATCCTGAGGAATTGGGTTATTAAAGATAATCTTACCAACTGTTGTATCAACTAGGGCTGATTCTTTAACACCGTTGAATTCCTTAGTCATTCTAACCTTAATCTTAGAATGAAGTGTTAGGTAGCCTGTCTGATAAGCCATCATAGCTTCATCAACATCTCTAAATACCTTACCTTCGCCCTTTTCTCCGTCCTTATCAAGTGTTAGGTAATAAGAACCAAGAATCATATCCTGTGTAGGTACACAAACAGGACGACCGTCAGAAGGTTTTAGTAGGTTACCGGCAGCAAGCATTAGGAATCTTGCTTCAGCCTGAGCTTCTGCAGATAGTGGTACATGGACAGCCATCTGGTCACCATCAAAGTCAGCGTTGTAAGCTGTACATACAAGTGGGTGTAGCTTTAAAGCACGACCTTCAACAAGTACAGGTTCAAATGCCTGAATACCAAGTCTATGAAGTGTAGGAGCACGGTTTAGTAGAACCGGATGACCCTTGATAACAACTTCAAGTGCATCCCAAACTTCAGGCTTTGCTCTTTCAACTGCTTTTCTTGCAGCCTTAATATTTACAACAGCCTTTGTTTCTACAAGTCTCTTCATAACGAAAGGCTTGAATAGTTCAAGTGCCATTTCCTTAGGAAGACCACACTGATACATCTTTAGTTCAGGACCAACAACGATAACTGAACGACCTGAGTAGTCAACACGCTTACCCAGTAGGTTCTGACGGAAACGACCCTGCTTACCCTTTAGCATATCAGATAGTGACTTAAGAGGTCTGTTGTTAGGACCTGTAACAGGTCTGCCCTTTCTGCCGTTGTCGATTAGTGAGTCAACAGCTTCCTGTAGCATTCTCTTTTCGTTTCTTATAATAATATCAGGAGCTTGTAGTTCAAGTAGTCTTGCAAGACGGTTGTTTCTGTTAATAACTCTTCTATATAGGTCATTAAGGTCAGATGTTGCAAATCTACCACCATCAAGCTGAACCATAGGTCTGATGTCCGGTGGAATAACAGGAATAACATCAAGAATCATCCATTCAGGTCTGTTACCTGACTGACGGAATGATTCAACAACTTCCAGTCTCTTTAGAAGTCTAACTCTCTTCTGACCTGATGCACCTTCAAGATCAGTAGTAATCTGAGTATATAGCTGATCAAGGTCGATTTCTGTTAGAAGTTCCTTGATAGCCTCAGCACCCATACCTGCTCTAAAGTCATCTTCATACTTTTCATACAATTCTCTGTATTCTGTTTCAGTAAGAATCTGCATTTTAGAAATATTATCTCTACCATTAGCTGCTTCACCGGGATCAAGCACAATGTAAGATGCAAAGTATAGAACCTGTTCCAAAGCCTTAGGAGAAATATCAAGCATTAGGGAAATTCTTGAAGGAATACCCTTAAAGTACCAAATGTGTGATACAGGAGCAGCTAGTTCAATATGACCCATTCTTTCTCTACGAACCTTGGATCTTGTAACTTCAACACCACATCTATCACAAATTTTACCTTTAAAACGGATTTTCTTATATTTACCACAGTGACATTCCCAGTCCTTAGTAGGTCCGAAAATTCTTTCACAGAATAGACCGTCTCTCTCAGGCTTTAATGTTCTGTAGTTAATTGTTTCTGGTTTCTTAACTTCACCATATGACCATTCTCTAATCTGGTCAGGGGAGGCAAGACCAATTTTAATTGAATCAAATGTATTGTTTTCCATTATAAACTGCCTCCTTATTATAATTCATCTGAACCAAAATCATCAAAGTTTAACATATCGTCGTTATCTTCAACGATTGAGTTTTCATCAAACATATTACCCTCGCCGTCAGAATCTTCGTCTAATACGAAACCTTCCATACCTTCGGAAGTCATAACATTATCTTCTTCAAGGGTTTCTTCGTTATTAGCAACATCAGGAATATCATCATCAAAATGTTGCTTTAGGTCAATTTCATTCTTATCTTCGTCAAGTACCTTAACATCAAGAGCAAGTGACTGAAGTTCCTTAATAAGAACCTTAAATGATTCAGGAATACCAGGAGTAGGAATATTCTGACCCTTAACGATTGATTCGTAAGTTTTAACTCTACCAACAACATCATCAGACTTAACTGTTAGGATTTCCTGTAGAGTATAAGCAGCACCATAAGCTTCAAGTGCCCAAACTTCCATTTCACCGAAACGCTGACCACCAAACTGTGCTTTACCACCAAGTGGCTGTTGAGTAACTAGTGAGTATGGACCTGTTGAACGAGCATGAATCTTATCATCAACAAGGTGATGCAACTTCAAGTAATACATATAACCAACGGTAACAGGGTTATCAAATCTTTCACCTGTACGGCCATCAACAAGCCATGTCTTACCGTCTTCGCTATAACCGGCATCTTTTAGACACTGGAAAATATCCTGTTCATGAGCACCGTCAAATACCGGTGTCATAATCTTCCAACCTAGAGCCTTAGCAGCATAACCTAGGTGAACTTCTAGAACCTGTCCGATGTTCATACGAGATGGAACACCTAGAGGGTTAAGAACGATGTCAAGTGGAGTACCGTCAGGTAGGAATGGCATATCTTCCTGAGGTAGAATTCTGGAAACAACACCCTTGTTACCATGACGACCGGCCATCTTATCACCAACAGATAGCTTTCTCTTCTGAGCTAGGTAAACTCTAACAACCTTGTTAACACCGGGCTGTAGTTCTGAAGCACTTTCTTCACGAGTAAATACCTTAACATCAACAACGATACCTGTTTCACCATGAGGTACTCTAAGTGAAGTATCTCTAACTTCTCTTGCCTTTTCACCGAAGATAGCTCTTAGTAGTCTTTCTTCAGCAGTTAGTTCAGTTTCACCCTTTGGAGTTACCTTACCAACAAGAATATCACCTGAACGAACCTCAGCACCGATGTGGATAATACCGTTTTCGTCAAGATCCTTAAGCATATCTTCACCGACATTTGGAATGTCACGAGTGATTTCTTCAGGTCCTAGCTTTGTATCACGAGCTTCTGTTTCGTGTTCTTCAATATGAATAGATGTGTACATATCTTCACGTACAATCTTTTCGTTAATTAGAACAGCATCTTCGTAGTTATAACCTTCCCAAGTCATAAATCCGATAAGTGCGTTCTTACCAAGAGCAAGTTCACCGTTGTCTGTAGCAGGACCATCAGCAAGAACTTCACCCTTAACAATTCTTTGACCTCTGTCAACAACAGGAATCTGATTGATACAAGTACTCTGGTTAGAACGAAGGAACTTGATTACATCAAAGTTCTGAATTCTACCACTGTCATACTGAACACAAATCTTGTCAGCAGAAACAGAAAGTACAATACCGTCTTCTTCAGCAAGAATACAGTTACCTGAGTCAACACCAGCTTTGTATTCCATACCTGTACCAACGATAGGAGATTCTGTAACAAGTAGAGGAACAGCCTGACGCTGCATGTTAGCACCCATAAGAGCACGGTTTGCGTCATCGTTTTCTAGGAAAGGAATTAGAGATGTAGCAACAGAAACAACCATCTTAGGAGAAATATCCATAAAGTCGAATTCTTCCGGAGCAAGTTCTACAAATTCTTCTCTGCAACGACCAACAACCTTCTTGTTAACAAAACGACCGTTTTCGTCAAGTGGTTCGTTAGCCTGAGCAACCTTGAAACCATCTTCAACATCAGCTGTCATATAAACAACTTCGTCAGTAACGATACCTGTTTCTTTATCAATCTTTCTATATGGAGCTTCAATGAAGCCGTATTCATTAATCTTTGCAAAAGTAGCTAAGTAAGAGATTAGACCGATGTTAGGACCTTCAGGAGTTTCGATAGGACACATACGACCATAGTGAGTATAGTGAACATCTCGAACTTCGAATGATGCACGGTCTCTTGAAAGACCACCGGGACCTAGGGCTGAAAGTCTTCTCTTATGTGTAAGTTCAGCAAGAGGGTTGTTCTGGTCCATAAACTGTGATAGAGGAGAACTACCAAAGAACTCTTTAATAGCTGCTGTTACAGGACGAATGTTAATTAGTGTATTTGGTGAAAGTGCCTCAGGGTCTTGAGCCTGAAGTGTCATTCTTTCACGGATAACTCTTTCAAGACGGCTGAAACCAATTCTAAACTGGTTCTGTAGTAATTCACCTACGCAACGGATTCTTCTGTTAGCTAGGTGGTCAATGTCGTCTGTTACACCAATACCCTGTGCTAGGGAATTCATATAGTTAATAGTAGCAAATATATCATCAATAGTAATGTAGTTAGGGATTAGCTCTGCTTTGTTATCAATTAGAGCGTCCTTTAACTCTTCTTCTGTTTCACATTCTTCAAGAATTGGGAAAAGTACAGATGCTCTTACTTTTTCGTTAATGCCACATTCTTCTTCAGCATTAAAGTCAACATAAGCATTAATGTCAACCATACCGTTTGAGATAACCTTTACAGGAATATCGTCGTCGCTCTTAACATAAGCAAGTGTAACACCGGCATTTTCAATTTCAAAAGCCTTTTCTCTTGTGATAACTTCATCAGCAAGAGCCATAACTTCACCTGTTCTTGGGTTAGCAATAGGAGATGCTAACTTGTAACCTTCAAGACGGTGAGCAATACCAAGCTTTTTGTTGTACTTATATCTACCTACTCTTGACATATCATATCTTCTATCGTCAAAGAATAGATTTGATAGATGAGTCATAGCAGATTCGATTGTAGGAGGTTCAGATGGTCTTAGCTTTTTGTAAACTTCAATCAGACCTTCTGCAGCGTTAGTAGTAGTATCCTTTTCGATAGTAGCTTTCATCATATCGTTCATATCGAAGATATCAATGATTTCGCTATCCTTACCGATTACAGTAAGGTCAACATCTTCAAGGTTCCACTTTTCACCGTTCATTTCCTTTTCTTCTCTGTCTTTTAGCAAAGCTTCAAGACCGATTAATGAACGGATAAATACTGTTACAGGAATCTTTCTGTTCTTATCAATACGAACATAGAAAACATCGTTAATGTCGTTTTCGTATTCTAGCCAAGCACCACGGTTAGGAATAACAGTTGAGGAATAAAGTTCCTTACCTGTCTTATCACGGTCCATCTTGTAGTAAACACCAGGGCTTCTAACAAGCTGAGAAACAATAACTCTTTCTGCACCGTTGATAACGAATGTACCACTGTCTGTCATAAGAGGGAAATCACCCATGAATACATTAGATTCCTTGATTTCGCCTGTTTCCTTATTTAACAGTCTTGCAGTAACCCTAAGGGCTGCTGAATATGTGGCATCTCTTTCTTTACATTCAATAACTGAATAATTTGGCTTATCAACATCCAGCTCATAATCCATAAAGTCAAGAACAAGGTTGCCTGTGTAATCAGTAATACCTGATACATCTTTAAAGACTTCCCTTAGTCCTTCTTCAAGGAACCACTGGTAAGACTTCCTCTGAATATCAAGAAGATGAGGCATCTGGATAACTTCATCAATCTTACCAAAGGACATTCTTTCGTTTCTGCCAAGCTTAACTGGTTTGACATCTACCACTTTAGTTCACTCCTTTTGTATATTTGCACTACTTTATATAACTTTATTACTGAGAGTCGCTTTAAATATTACCACTTGACAAGTAAAAAAACTTGTGGTAATATTCACCCATAAGAAAGGCATACTAGCGATACTATCTCATAATATTATGCCGTACTATTATACACAAGAAGTTTTTGAATGTCAAGAGATTTTTGCAAAAAATGCGAAAATCTTTATTTTTTTAGAAAAAATATGACCTTTGGGCTATTTTTAAGCTCAAAGGTCTTTTTTGTTGTACTGCTGTAAGGGTAACTAAACACCCGTTACAGTTGTTAGTTTTAAATAATTTGATTTTACAATAATTTTTACTGTTTATTCTTCAAAACCAAAAAGTGCTTTCTGTTGAGAGGAATAAATTGAAAGGTTACCATTTACTATATATGCAATTATACAAACTATTGCTATAGGCAAAACATTGGCTACACCAAAAACCTCTACTCCTAAAAGTATAGGTGCAATTAAAGTATTTGTTGCACTGCCAAATACTGCAACATATCCAATAGCTCCACACACAATTGGAGAAATACCAAACAAATTACCCAGCACAACTCCAAGTGTTGCACCTATTGAAAATAAAGGTGTAACCTCACCACCTTGGAAACCTATAGCCAAGGTTACAATAGTTAATAGTAGTTTTACAATAAAATCATAGTAATGAACTTCCCCACCACTAAATGAAGCTGAAATCAGATTTGTACCAAGACCACTATATCGGCCACCGTAGAAGAAAATTAAAATTATAGCAAGTGGAATAGAAACCACAGCTATTCTCACATAGGGATTCTTAATTTTATTTTTCATAAAGTCCTTTGATTTTTGTAGTAGATAAGAAAATAATCTACCTACTAAACCAAAAGCAACACCCATTATAACTAGGAAAATTATCACCTTGTAATCTGTAAAATCAAGGGTATCTGTAACATTAACTGAAAATTTCTCTAGTCCTAAGGTATGAGAAGTTATACACGCAACTATTGATGCAATAAAAGCCGGTAGTAATGCTTCATACTCCAAATATCCGGCAACAATAACCTCCAGTGCAAAGAAAACTGCACCAAGTGGTGTTTGAAACAATCCACCAAAACCTGCTGACATACCGGTAATAAGCAACACTCTCTCATTGTTAGAAAAGTGAAACTTTCTACCTATTCTATGGGATAAGGTTGCACCAATCTGTACTGCAACACCTTCCCTACCTGCACTACCACCAAACAAATGGGTAATCCAAGTACCTATCATTACAAGTGGCACTAGTGGTAAGGGTATTGAATTTCTCTTACTTTGACCTGTTTCAAAAACAAGCGACATACCCTTTAAGCTAACTGCACTAAACTTATTGTACATCCAAGTAATTAATAATCCGGCTAAAGGCAAAAACGGTAGTAAAAATAAATAATAGTCTGTTCTAAAATCAGTAATAGCTATTAACACTCTACCAAACAAAGTATCAATTGCACCAACCAAAACACCTATCACCACACCAAAAGCTATGTACTTTAGCACAGTAAATGACTTTTTCTTAAAATTCTCCACAAAATTCCTCCTTACACGAAAAAAAGCTGATAACCCTGCAAAATGCAGAAGTCATCAGCTTAAAAAGCAGTTTAAGTAATAAATACTAAGGGAGACATTCATTCCCTAAGGGTTATTATATTATCTTTCAGTAATCTTGTCAAGATTTATAGACAACTATCTACAAATGCCCTAAAAATCATTCTGCTGTACTTGTCGGTAGTGTAAGAAAATTCAGGATGCCATTGAACTGCCCATACAAACTTTTTACTAGGCATATACACACTTTCAACCAAATTATCAGTAGTATATGCCATAGGCTCTAAGTTACCGGCAAGTTTCTTTACTCCTTGATGATGATAACTATTTACCGGTAGGTTATGGGTTTTCAAAAGATTTTGTAATGGAGAACCTTTAACTAAATTTACAATGTGACTGGGTTTTCCATATGGTGGCTTTTGTTTGTGGAAAACTTTTGTTTTTGTTTCAGCTATTAAGTCCTGATAAATTGTACCACCTAAATAGGCATTAAAGAACTGAATACCTCTACAAATGCCTAAAGCTGATTTATCATTTTCCAAAACTATTTCAAATAGAATTTCCTCCATAGTATCTCTTTCTTTACACACTTCACCACATAAACTTGACTTTTCTTCCCTATACAAACTAGGAGAAATATCTTGACCACCTGTAAACAGAAATCCATCACACATATTTATCAATGCATCTATATCAGCCTTATTACAGGTAAGTGGCAACATTATAGGGATACCACCACTTACCTCAATACCTTTCATATAACCCGGTACTAGCCAATAACTCTCCCTTTGAATATCAACCAGTGGTGTTACACCGATTATAGGTTTCTTCATAAAAATCTCCCCTTATACAAAAAGAGACTTTCCACTACGGAAAGTCTCTTTGCTTTATTCACTATATATTCTGTTTAGGTAGTTAAACATATTTTCATTTAACATATTTTCGATTTCTTTCGGATTATCAGGAATACAAATTATCGTTTGTTTTCCTGACCTTAAAATATATCCGTCAAAATCTCCAACTTCATTCTTTAGCCTTTTAGGAATGATATTTGTTGACGAATTTGCAAGTGCTTTAGACAGTACATTGGAAATTGCTCTAACATCATTATCCCTTAGCCCACCAACAACAACGATTAGATTCACACAATTTAGTGCATCTGTAAGTTGCATACCTAAACTGTCAGGTGTAGTAGAAGCAGTAACAGAATTAAGCTGATAAATAGTATTAGCAAAAAGTTCTTTTATCTTCTTTTCACACAATGCAGTTTTCTTTGCAAGATAAAAAATTAAATCGCATTTCATAGTTATCAATCCTCTTCTATTTCATCTGTTGCCGGTTCAGTAGTATGTGTTGTAATTGGTACAGTTGTCTTAGGTACTGTAGTTGGCTTTGGCTTTGGCTTTGTTGGTTTTGGTGTAATTGGCTTTGGTTTATGCTGAGGTATTCTTACCTTTGCATAAATCGGCTTAATTACAAGGTTACTGTTTACACGGTTAAATCTACTGCTCCACCTTACAAATTTATATCTATAATACTTTGTAGATGCTTTTGATGGTGCTTTTGGTGCAGAGGCACTATGACCTTTCTCCACTCTTTGTAGCTTAATAGTTCTACCTTTTGCATTTACAAATTTAACTGTATAGTAAATCTTTCTTGGTCTTGTAGTACTTGGTTTAGTAGCTTTTGTGGTAGATGTTTTTGTAGTAGGTTTAGTTGTAGATGTTGAAGAAGTTTTCTTTGTGCTAGAACTTGGTTTCTTAGTTGTAGTAGAAGTTCTATCAATAACATACTTACCACCTGTTAACTTTTGATTACCCCTTAGGTTACCCTTACCGTCATACCAATCAATATTACCTTTCTTTAGTTCTGTTCTAAAGGAAGTTAGCTTTGGCTGAGTCCCACCAAAACGATAATAATAACTTGATGGGAAATAAGGATTTTTGTTCTTTACTGCTGAAGAAACATTTACCTTTTCACTTTCACCTTTTCTAACCTTCCTACCTACAACAACAGTTCTGTAATTTTCGTGAACTTCATAGGAACAAGTTGAAAGGGTAACAAGTGTATCATTTTCGTTTATATCAACATTTGTATCTATAAGTGATCTAGCCTTTATGTTATACACATAGTTCATAAATTCTGCATCACTTGTAAAGTCACCTTGTAGATAGTTAAAGAAGTCTTTTTCGTTCTTATCGCCGGTAGTTTTGTAAACAGAAATAATCTTATAAACTTCATCACCATCATCAGGAGTTGTAACTGTAAAGGTAGGACTTTTCTTGTAGAAATTCATATCAATAGAGGTTTTGCCGTACTTCAATAGGTTGGCAAACATACTACCATCCATCATATGATGTCCATGCATAATAACATTCTTACTCTTTACACCTTGTTGACTTCTAAAGTCAATAAATATACTACCATATTGAGAATAGTTCTTTTCATAGTTATTGTACAAATAATACTGACTATGTAAAGTGTCCTCTTTATGATATAGTACAGGATAATCAATATTTGTATGTGGTACATTTATCCATGCTACAATTTCACTGTTGATTTTTTGTAGCTTTTTAAAGTTTCTTACCTTTTCTTTTTCTGAAACTTTCTTTGTTGTGTCACCATCATAATAGATAGACTGAATCTCTGACTGAATAGCAGTATTCTCAACTGACTTATAAACATTGTTATAAAGCAAGAACACACCTGCAACTACAAATGCCACAACTGCAACATTCTGAATAGTCTTTCTGACTACTTCATTCTTGTTATCTACCTTTAGCGGAATGTGGTTCTTAATAAATTTATTAATACCACTGTCATAATTCTTAACTATGTACTGTTGCTGTAGTTTTTTCTCAGCTAAGAACTTTTCACCTTTCAAAATAACTTCATCACTTACATTAACAAATGCAAAGAAGTCAATTTTATCGGTACTAAAGCAGAAATAATCCACATCAAGATAAACAGGAATTTTCTTTTTGTTATAGGTTTTACCTTTTAAATATTTCCAATAATTATTTACATAGCTTAAAGCAGTTTTTGCTTTAGGTTTAAACTTTGCAAAGGCTATTTCTAACTTTGAAACATCCTTTTTCTTGAGAAGTTCTTTGTCCTTTTCAGAAATATCAAAGTGCTTACCTTGTACCTTTTTTTTCTCAGGAAGGCCCTCTTTATCTTTGTTCAGTTGTTTCTCAAAATATGCAATAGTATCTGCATAAGTTGTTCTAAACTTTCTTTCTGTATCTGAAGAACCACAAGTGATGATTTCTGTTACATCACTATTTTTCTGCAACTCAAGAACAGCTTTCTTTAGAAATTTTGGATTTAATTCATAAGTTTTATCCACACTTTCCAAGTCAGTTGGCACTTCTTTTAATACAGAAGTTTTTCTATTAACTTGTATATCTTCTTTTAGAAGCAGAAGTATCTTCATTTTCCTCATCCTTATGGATTAATGTGAGTAACTTTTAGGCTATTTAATGATGTTTCGATTAATTCATCAAAATTAGCTTTTTCTTGTGCATCCTTAACTCTCTTTAGTACAGGCTTTGTACGAGGATGCTTTGGTGTAAATACTGTACAACAGTCTTCATATGGTTCAATTGATGTTTCAAATGTATCAATTTTTCTGGAAATTTGGATAATTTCTTCCTTGTCCATACCGATTAATGGTCTGAATACAACCATATCTGTTGCTTCATCAGTAGTAACAATTGCTTGCATTGTTTGGGAAGCTACCTGACCTAAACTTTCACCTGTAATTAGGCAACTGCTCTTAGTATCCTTTGCAATTCGTTCGGACATTTGCATCATAAGTCTTCTCATAATAATTGTGAAAAGTTCTTCCGGACAATTGTTCTTGATTCTTTCCTGAATTTCTGTAAACGGTACTGTGTACATTGTGATTTCACCGGCATAGGCAGAAACTTTCTTTAGTAATCTAACTACCTTATCCTCTGCTCTCTGTGAAGTATATGGAGGTGAAGCAAAATGTACTGCGTTTAGCCTTAGACCTCTCTTTGCCATCATCCAAGCAGCTACAGGTGAATCAATACCACCACTGATTAGGATTGTACCGTTACCACTTGTGCCAACAGGTACACCACCTGCACCCTTAACAACACCTGCATGAATATATGCACCAAAGTCACGAATTTCAACAGTAACTTGAACATCAGGGTTGTGTACATCAACTGTTAGGTGATTAAAGTGTTTTAGGATAATTCCACCCATTTCACGAGAAATTTCAGGTGACTTTAGAGGGAACTTTTTGTCACTACGCTTAGCCTCAACCTTAAAAGTCTTGGCAGTATCTAGGTAATCAGCTAAGTACTCAACTGCAACCTTAGAAATACTTTCCATTGTCTTTTCTGCTACTGCTGCTCTATGGAAAGCAACAATACCAAACACCTTGCTGATTCTGTCACAAATGTCCTCAATATCAGCATCATCATAAACAGGTTCAACATAAATTGTTGATTGAGCTGAAATAACCTTACATTCATCTCCACCATCAAGTGCTGATTTAATATTTTTAATCAGCTTACTTTCAAAGCTTTTTCTATTTAAACCTTTTAGGATAATTTCTCCAACTTTAATTAAAACAATTTCTTTCATATTATCTCTCAACTTTATTTAAATTTTACCAGTTCTTTTAAACCGTTTTTTATACCCATAACCAAAGCATCAACATCTTCTTTAGTATTGCTTTCACAAAAGCTGATTCTTAGTGCAGAGTTGATTCTATCGGCACTGTAACCATAAGCAGAAAGCACATGGCTAAGTTCACCTTTGTGACAAGCAGAACCTGAGCTAATGCACACATCATACTTATCAGCAAGATATGTTAACATTGTCTGGCTCATAACACAATTTGTTGACACATTTATAACATATGGAAAGTCTGTACTGTTAACTGTTAAGCCATCAATATCACCTAACTGTTCCATACAGTAGGTATGTAGTTCCTTAACTTTCTCATAATTTTTATGAACATTAAATTTTTCTACTGCATTTGCAAATGCACAAATCAAAGGCAAAGCCTCTGTACCCGGTCTTACTTTATTTTCCTGCATACCACCATAAGTATTTGGTACAAGTCGTGTGCCTTTCTTCACATACAAAGCACCCACACCCTTAGGTCCATGTACTTTATGAGAAGAAACAGTTAGCAAATCACAACCGATTTTCTTTACCTTACAATTTAACTTACCATAACCTTGAACAAAGTCAGTATGGAAAACAGCCTTGGAATTATTTTTCTTAATAATTGCAGGTATCTTTTCTGTAGGTGTTACAAGTCCTGTTTCATTATTAACTGTCATAACAGACACAAGGATAGTATCCTTATCAATTTCCTTTTCTAAAGTAGAAAGTGGAATTACACCATTCTCAGGCTTAATATAAACAACATTAAAGCCTCTTTCTTCAAGGACTTTCATTGTTTCCAAAACTGATGGGTGTTCAATAGCTGTTGTGACAATTTTATTGCCATTTCTCTTTTTAGCATTTACAGTACCCATAACTGCAAGGTTATTGGCTTCAGTACCACCGGAAGTAAAATAAATTTCCTTTGGTTCAGCACCAACAGACTTTGCAATAACTTCTCTTGCGTTATCAAGTACAAGAGATGCATCATAGCCCATTTTATGCAATGAGCTTGGATTACCGTAATTTTTTGTCATAATGTCATAAGCAACTTTTGCTGAGTCCTGATAGACACAAGTAGTTGCACTGTTATCTAAATAATGCATTTTCATTCCTCTTCATAGTTATACAAGGATATTATACAACAAAAATTTAACAAATGAAATAGCAAAATAAAATTTCATAACATTACATTTACCGGACAAAATAAATTTAGGTGATAATATGATTTCAAACAAAGAATATAGTAAACTTGTAAAGAAATATAGCCATAACAGTCCTATTATTAAAGATTGTTTCAATGCATTTTGGATTGGTGGGCTAATCTGTGCTATTGGTCAAGGCTTTCAAAACCTATATGAATATTTAGGAATGAACAAGGATAATGCCGGTACACTTGTTTCTATTACATTAATTTTTTTAGGAATACTTACAACTTTTATTGGCTGGTACGACAACATTGCAAAAATCGGTGGTGCAGGTACACTTGTACCTATTACCGGTTTTGCAAACTCTATTGCCTCTCCTGCTATTGAATTTAAAAGTGAAGGTTTAGTTCTAGGCTTAGGTGTTAAGATGTTTGTTATTGCCGGTCCTGTGTTGGTGTATGGCATCTCAGCATCTGTAGTTTGTGGTCTTGTACTTCAAATCCTTTCCCTATTCGGAATAAAACCGTTGTAACTGCCTTTCTAATTATACTCAACTTATATGACAATTTTGTGTTGTTAGGCAGAAATCTAAAATAATTTCAGTTATTATTAAAAGAAAAGTGGCAGAAAATATATTCTGCCACAAACAATAATTTACTATTTTATTTTTTTATCTTTTATATGCCTTGAAATTTCGCTATCGGAAAATATCTTATCAAATACATCTTTATGAATTGTTTTAGAATTTGATTTAGCTACATCATTAATACTAATTACAAAATTTTTAAAATCAGGATTCACTTCAACTAATCTATCAACTGTTTCCCAATCAATGCTATCATTAATTCTAGATGGAATAATTATTTCACTTTGTTCAATATTTTCAACATTGAGCTTGATTATTCCAATTCCAAAAGCATTATTTAATCTCAACATTTCCTCTATAAGTTCTTCTTTATCTTCAAAGTCAATCGCAACTAAATATCCTTCATTAGCCCAACTAGAGTTAGAAACAGCTTGGAAGTAATATTCACGAAAATTTGTATAATTAACCTTACATTTCATTTCAAAGGAAAATACTTTCAAGTTATTTTCACGAAAAGTATCAATAAAATCAATAGTGTTTGCATTGTAATCTTCATAAGGAAAATATACACCAACAATATCAGGATGTAACCACTCATTCTTACCTTTATGATCCTTATTAGACTTTTCATGATATATAGTTTTTGTATAACATTTAAAATGAGAATCTGAATAAACAAAACTACTTAAAAGAGGATGTAAATCTCTCTCCCTAAATGTTCTTTTATTCTGTGAATAATTAGGATTAACTTTTACTTGTGTGTCAATATTTGATTGTAATTTTTTCAAAAAGAACTTTGTAGGTCTTTTACTTTCTTGATAGAAAGTATTATTTCCATTTTTTATATCTACGTATATTCTAGCACTAATAGTCTTTTCTGGTGTTTTACCTTTATTTGATTTTAACTCATTAACAAACCCATAATCATTAGCTTTTTCCCAAATTTCCTCTGCAGTTAAAGGTGCGTTAGCTTTTTTCAATGTTTCTTCAATTAATTTCATAAATGTCATAATAATCACCATATATCATTTTATAGATATTATATTATAATTCTATAAATATTGCAATATAAACACAAAACTATCGTGCTAACTCCTGTCACTCATTTGCCGGGTATAAAAAAACAAGGATTCCTAATGGAATCCTTGTTTTTTATGGTCGAGGTGACAGGAGTTGAACCTGCGGCATCTTGGTCCCAAACCAAGCACTCTACCAAACTGAGTTACACCTCGAAGTGCCTTATCTCTAACGCTCGTTTATTATATCCTATATAAACTTAAATGTCAACACTTTTTTTAAAATTTTTTAAAATTATTTTTTCTTTGTATTAAGTGGGCTAAAAGTCTCCTTAACCTTTAGCCCATTTCTATTTTATTTATTCAAAGGTCTTACAAATGTTTTAAAAATGTTCTTTGCATCTTTAGAGTCAATTCCATTTTCCAAAGCATACTGCAAAGTTTCTCTATCCTTTTCCCAATCATCAGGGTTGTTGCTTATGAAAAATAATCTTAACTGTAAATTGCCATCATCAAGAACAGAATATCTATATAGATAAGTAAAGATATTTTGTTCTTCTTCCATTTTTAGAAATGGTGCAATATTAATTTCTTCCGGTACTTCATTACTGTCTGCTTCTTGTAGCTTTAAAGCAAATTCTTCATCCAGATACTTTTCACAAACATCTTTTTCATAACCTAAAATTTCAAGTCTGCGACCTGCCTCTACTCTTTGTAAATTATTTAAATTATTATCCATAGTTACCTCTCACAAAAAACTAAATATCTGTCAAATCCACCACTACCGTTGGATATACAAGTCATAAGGATAATCATATCCTTATCATCATGAATAAATATATCATCAGCATGGTTAGGTTTAATTACCTTTGTACCTGTTACCTTATATGTAATCTTTGACCAATAGGTTCTTACCTTTACTTTGTCGCCAATATTAAGTTGTCTAATATTGTCAAAGAAAATTCTTCCTACATATCCTGTATGACCGGCAAGAACTGCATTTGTATCTTTACCACCTATAGGCAATGAAGTGTATGTTAAATGTGCTGCACCATAATTTAAGTGGTCTCTGGCAGTACCTAAATATATAGGCAGTTTCATATCAATAGTAGGTGCTTCTAAGTAACCATACACACCGTCAAATATTCCATATTTACTTAACTTTAGGCTAGGCTCTACATATGAAAGAGAACTTGTCAGCTTTTCCCTTTGGTGTTCTTTAAGCATATTGTTATACTTAATGCTATCTTCCTTTAGTCTTTTAATATCAACATCATACACAACTTGTGTACCATCAGATAGGCAACCGTTACTGTCAACTTCACCATTTTTCTTGGCATCAGCATATGAGCCTTTTTTTGGGTGATTCGCTCTGGTTTCAAAGTCATCTGAAATACCCTTAGCCACATACTTACCATAAGTATTTGATACAGGTGGAAACAGAACAAGCCCTATACCGGTAACGAGAAAGAGTGTTGCAATAATTGTTAGAACTCGACGAACCTTTTTACTTTTCATCAGACTCTACCTTCTTTTCAGAATTATCATCAATATGCTTTAAAGAAGATTTTTTCTTATTCTTTCTAACTGCAATTAAAACAATAATCACAACTAAAAGAACAAATCCACCAATAACTGCACCGGCAACCCAATAAGGGATTTTGTAACCTAAGAAGTAGAAGCACTTTTCAAACGGTGCTTGTTTTACTAACTTATTCTTTGCCACTTCTTCCGGTACATACTTTGTACGAACACCTCTTACAAGAAGTCTGTGGGTGTTAATACCGTAAGGTGTACAGGTTAAAAGTGTTACATGGTCCTCATTAGGAATAATTCTAAGGTCATTTGTATCTTCCGGAAGAACAACTTTAATTTGGTCAACCTTATAGGCTAAAGTTTTATCAAGTACCTTTATGTAGAAAATATCCCCCTTAACAAGGTCAGTTAAGTTATCAAAGAAAGTTTGGTCAGGAAAGCCTGTATGGGCAGAAATAACTGCATGGGTACTTTTACCACCGATAGGCATTGAAGTATTCTGCAAGTGACCGGCACCTTTTTCCAGCACCTTTTTACTTGAACCATGATAAATAGGTAAATTAACATCAATTCTAGGTACAACAACATAACCAATAAGACCTTTACCATCAACATTAAGCACATCATTATAGTGAGCACCGATAGCTTTATATGCTTCTTCATCAAATGGGTCGGTAATAATTGAGGTTTGTGTTAAGCTATGATTATACTTTTTAGCAGATTTAAATAATTTAGTATTATCCTTTTTATCAAGTGTCTTAACAGTTTCTGTATAGTCATTCATAGCGTCTTTAAACTTAGAATTGTTAATCATAGAACTAACAAGAGGATAACTCATTATTCCAAGACCAATTATAAATATCAAAATTATTGCGATTATCGGAAGTTTCTTTTTCATAAACATTGTCCTTATTTCTTAATAATACAATTATAAAATATACATAAAATAATTGCAACACAAAAAATATTGGGATGTAGTCACCCACATCCCAATTAGAAAAATTACATATATCAAATAAAGTTTTAACGATTATTTGTTTATATTAAAATTACTTAGAAGTTTTCTTTCTCTTTAGAACTACAAACATTACACCTGCAAGAACGATTAGAGAAGCACCACAAATTGTGAATAGAGTTGTACCCATACCACCTGTCTTAGGAACTGTAATCTTTACATTCTTAACTGTCTTTGTAACGAAAGCGAAAGTATTGTCACCTGCATTTGTTAGACCTGTTAGTTCATACTGAGCATCATTTGCACCGGCACTTGTCTTCTGAGTAATTGTAGGAGTTACTTTGATTTCTGTCCAAGCAGCATCACCTGTTGGTAGAACATAACCTTCCGGAGCTTCAGTTTCCTTAACATAGTATGTACCGGCTGCTAGCTGAATTTCCTTACCACTATTTGTGAACTGTACTAGACCGTTATCATCTGATGTAGCAGTAGCAATTTTAGTAGTCTTGTCAGCCTTGAATAGGTCGAACTTTGCACCTGCAAGTTTCTGACCGCCGTTATCTTCCTTTACAACCTGTAGGTTGAAAGCAAATACCTGTACTGTTGGACCAGGTTCAACGATTTCTGTATCGTCATTAGCGTAGTCTAGAGAAACCTTGTTGTCATTTGAAGTCTTACCTACTGTTGCATTTTCGTTAACTGTAGCATTAAATACAACTACCATCTTCTTGTCAGCATCATAAATGTTCTTTACATAACCATCTGTATCAGCCTTGAAGTTAACTGCAAATGTATATTCTGTACCCTTAGCTGTGAAAGGTGCATCTACTGTATAATCAGCAGCATCTACTAGGTCAGCAGCACTTAGTGAAGAAGCATCAGTTGTGTAGTAAACCTTAACAGAATTCTTGTTAAATGTTAGACCTGCATCCATCTTATCAGCGATAGCATATTTCTTTAGCTTTGTTGTTTCAGAACCGGGAACATTTGCTTCTAGCTTAAATTCAACTGTGCTACCTAGACCGGCTGTAGCATACTTAGCGTTAACATCTGTATTATCAACCTTAGTGATTGTCTTGTCAAGAACGATGTCCTTTGTGCTAACCTTAGAAGCTAGGTCAATTGTACCAGCTTCAACCCACTTCTTTGTAGCATCATCATACTTAGGAAGAACTACGATTGAGTCATTAGCCTTTGTAGCAGTAGCCTTAGCAACCGGGTGAATGTAGTAGATACCGGCTGTTAGGTCTGTGTATGTAACAGAAGCTGTTGTAGCGTCCCAAGTCTTAACAGCAGAACCTAGGCTTGCTAGTTTACTCTTACAAGCAGTAATTAGAGTTGATGTGTTAGCATCTGTACCTTCAGCTTCAACTGCTGTTTTGACATCAGTAGGTAGGCCTGTTACTGTTGTAACTTCACCTGTTGTTGTTTTAATACCAGCAAGCTTGTAAATGTTAAACTTAAACTTGCCTACAACTGTTGGGTCACTTAGTTTGAAAGTAACTTTTGTTGAAGCATCTCTTGCTGCACTGGCACTAAATGGAATCATAAGTGCTAGAGTTGCAACTACAAGAAGAGCTGCAAAAATTTTCTTAATTGATTTTGTCATTTTTCATCTTCTCCTTTTTAATTAAAATATATATGTAATTTATTTCCTACCATGTTTGTTGGTTGGAGCTTTTGCTCCAAGTCTTCTCTTTCTTAGCATATAGCCACAAGAACAAATTGCACCTAAACCAAGAACTAATGTACCATAAAGAATAAAGTTATGTTGCATTAGATAGTTAATACCGGCATAAGGAACTGTGATTAGTGTATTTAGAGCTGCAAAAGAATGAGTATATACATTCTTTGTAGAGTCATAATGTCCACCATCAAATGAGAACCACTGTTCATTAGTTGAAAGTGTATAACCTTCAGCTGATGCAGTTTCTACAACATAGTACCACTGATATTCCTTAGTACCACCGTTACCGTTTTTACCTGATTTGAAAATATCAAGGTCAGTAAAAGTTATTTCACCATTGCTATCAGTTGTTGCAGTTGCAACCTTTACCATATTATCTTTACTTCTATCAGCGTCAACCTTGTAAAGTGTAAATTCAGCACCTTCAAGTTTCTTAGCATCAGCAGGAACAGTACCGTCAGGGTTAACCTTGTCAGCCTTAAGTACAGTAGCCTGAGCCTTAGTTGATGTATTTTTAAAACTTGCAATATTAGTTGTATTATTAGCATCAACAATTTCTTCTACAGATTGTGAAGAAGCACCTCTATAATAAGTACCTGTTGCCTTTAGAACACCGTTATCCTTAGCAACAACAACTTTAAAGATATATACTGAAGAATCAGTTTGATAATCGTGACCATCAACTAATGGTTCTTCTGTAATCTTATATAGATATGTACCTTCTGTGCTATAGTCAATAGAATTAAATGCTGCATTACCATCATCAACAGTTGAAATTGTATCTGTTACCGAAGAAGTATCTTCTGTTGTAACACCACCAACAGTTGTAGAAGCAAGACCTACTAATTTAAACTGGAATGTTGAACCATCATAAAACATTCTGTCAAGTGTCTTTGTAATACCGGCTGTAATACTTGCAGGAGTTACTGTGTTGATAACATCAACAGTAGCACCGGCATTACCAAGTATGCCTGTATTGGTAGTATTCACTGTACCATAAGAAACCTTATATCCACTTGGTGTATGTTCTTCAACCTTATACTTAACACCTACAGGAATTCCTGTGAATGTATAAGGTGAACTCTGAGAAATCTTACCGGTTAAACCGTAATCTTGATATGCACCGTCACCGTTAATGTCAAGTTTTAAAGTAACATCAAATTGTGTATCATCATCTGTAATGGTATTACCACTTTTATCAACAACATTCTTGTTTACTTTAATATTAGCAACCTGAGGTGTATTTACATAATCAAGTCTTAGATGAGTTGAAACCAAATCATCATCTGCTTTATTTTTATACTTAAAGTTAGAAACCTTTGTGTCCCCTGTTGTAATTAAGTCCGGTGAAGTGCCACTAACATCATACAATGACCAATTAGTATTGTAATGACCGGCTAACAAACTTTCCTTTGTAGTATCAATTGTATAATCACCACTGGAAGGTGGGGTTAAAGCAAACTTAGTTACTTCACTAATTGAACCGGAGTTATCAACAACACTAATATCACCGGTAGAGGTTGATCTCCAAGCCTTAACGTTAATACAATTTGTATTTTCGGTAATTGCCGAGAATCTTACTCTGTTCCAAACGCCCATATCATCTTTTCTACCGATAATAAAGCTTTTATTACTGCTACTATCTTTTTCAGATTCATAGTAGTAAATTGTTCTACCATCTGTTTGATAAGAGAACATTTGGTGGAATGTGTTACCGTTATCAAAGGAGATTGCAGGAACTGCACCATTATTGAAGAACCACGAACAACTCATATCCTTTGTATCAAGGTAAATCAAACTATCGGTATCCATATTAGAAATAATAGTTTTCTTTGGTGTACCTTCGGTAACAGTTAAATTATTATCAATAGCAAACTGACTGTTAAAGGAAGCACTGTCACCATCAGATAGTGTAGCTGTGTTGCCATTAGTCTTGGCATTATTAATTGTGCCATTGTCAGAATACTTATATTTCTTATTACTTACATCTGCACCGTTTTCTTGAATAGCAAAGCCAAAGTCATCAGCATTCTTAACTGCTGTCTGTAGTTTAGGGTTAACATTAGATGTATCAACTGTCTTTGTAACATCAAGTGAATCAGTAATAGGTTCAAAGTTGAAACCAACCTTTAAGTTAGATTCAATCATACCTCTTTCCATATAGAAAACAGTTAGTGTATGGTGAGCATTAACATTGTTGTTGTTAAACTTGCTTGAACCTCTGGTTTCTGTATCATCAGAGAACAGGGCTGGAAATTCAGCTGAATAACTGTAACCAGACTTATCTGAACTATTCTTATATACTAAATCAGAGCCTTGGAATGTAGTATCAATATTATTTACATAAGACTTTAAAGTTGTAAAGTCAATACAACCCTGTGACATCTTGTGGTCACCACCCATATCAAGTACAAGTACACCATCAAGATAAACCCAAAGGTCATCGTCACCTGAGAAGTTAAATACTGTATCCTCTCCATTAGTTTTACCGTTAGCACCAAGAGTAAAATCTAGGTCTAATCTCATACCAAAGCCAAAGTCATAACCATTATTGCTATGGTCCTTTTGTCTGTCAAATGGGAAGAAACCGGGATTGTTAATAGTACTTTTCGAGAAACCACTTAAAGCATCATAAACCGAGTTACTCTTACCACCGGCATAATTCATTGTAAGATTTCCACCACTTGCAAGATTTTCATAACCATCAAAGTAGCAGTTATCTTTACCATTTAAACTATCATATTCATAGTAATCCTGACCGTGTTTATCAGTTGTCTTTCTCATAGGGAAGTCAGAATGAACAACTGTACCATAGCCATTATTTACAAGCCAATCTTCATCAAAGTATGGCATTGTAACACCATTCTTACTTAACTTCTTGTTATCTGCAAGTGTAACATCGGCAAGACCGGCAACAGAACCTGAGGTTCCTGATGATGTGGCATTTGAGTTATTTGGTACACTCAAGAACTTCTTTAGGTTACTTACGCCATAACCCGCATAACCGTCTTTTTGATAACCGTCTTTATCTGTGTTAAAATCACCAAAATAAAGAGGTGTTGTCCACGAACTGTTATTTACTCCGTTAGCATACTGTGCAATAGCTCTGTTGAACTTTTCATATGGTTCTCTGTTGTGGCTAGTGTTACCTGACTTAACTGTACGATAGAAACCTGACAAGCTTGTTCTCCAAGAACCATCAACTTCTTCATCGTTATAGTAGTCGAAGAATGTACTCTTAACATTAAGAAGTTCTGTGTCTGATGAATGGTTGATTACACCACTCTGTGCTTTGTAGCTATGACCAGTACCACCTTGAGTTACATCACCTGTTCCTAAATTATTAAGAGTAAATGTAACCTGACTATCATTTGAGTACTCACAATACATATCAACAGTAATTTCTGTTGTACCAGCTGGAATAACAAATGACATATTGCTAGCACCGGCATCATTTGTTAAGCCTCTAACGATCTGTGTTCCTTCACTAAAGGAAGCACCAGACTTAGAATAATAGTCCCCGTTACTGTTGTAGATTTTGAACTCATAAGTCTTTTGACCAGTTAGTCTAAAAGTTCCGGTATAATGGTTATTATCACCATTAACTTTAGTTAGTGCAAAACTTGTATCAGCTGTTGACCATATTGGACTGCACATATCACCAACAAGATAGTAGTCAACGCCTTTAGTCATTGTACCACCGGTAACTTCAATTTCCTTTTTTGCACCAGACTCAGCTACACTCTTATTTACAGCAACGGCAGAAATACAAGAAATGATTATCATTACTATTAATGCAATTGCTGTTAAAGACCTGGCAGCTACTTTTGATGTTTTGTTAATCAAAGTTCTTTCTCCTTTCTTCTTTTAAGTGTATTAAAATACACTTATATTTCCATAATTTGTCTGTCTTTAATACAATAATTATTATAACACAATATTATATTTTTAAAATAGTTATAGTAAACAAGAATTTTAGTGCCCCTAGAGAAATATTTTATGCAATATCTCTCTACACTAAAAATTTTTACTTATATATCATATACTTATTATACAAAATAGACAATAAATTTACAATATACTTTAATTTTATTCATCATTTCGTAATATTGTTATGCATCCAGTATGAAATTTTGTATAAATGCACAAATGATAGGCATAGTTTTTGTGCATAAAAAACAAAGTGCCAACAATTGTTGACACTTTGAATGTTCATAGTTTATTTACTTATGCCCAGTTACCTGTGAACAGATTGCCTGAACCCCAACCAGTAGCAACATACTTTGTGCTTGAACCGATTGTTAAATCATCTGACTGATTCCAACGATTATCCCAAGTATTTTCTGTTGTTTTGCCGTTCATACGAACAAAGATAACTGTATCTATACCATCAGGTACTTTTACTGAGTTACTGTTGTCTAGGTCAACCCATACATAATTTGATGTATTTGATGAGTTAAAGAAGTAAGCAGCCCATCTTTCATCACCGGCTGAAACTGCTGATGGGTCAAGTGTTAACACCTTATCACCGGCAGAAACAGTAGATGATGGAGTAGTAGCAGTTGTAGGAACTGTTACTGTTGTAGCTGATGTTGTTGTAATTGTATTTGTAGGAATTGTGTATGTAGGTTTCTCATCAGAGAAGCTTTTACCTGATGGGAAACTTGATACTGTACCGGCAACATACTTCTGTATCATTGTTACATCCTTAACATCAACATGATTATCATTATTAACATCCGATGACTTAAGTTCTGTAGCACTTAGGTCAGTTATATTAGCAACATACTTTTGTAATCTTGATGCATCCTTAACAGTAACTGAATTGTCACTGTTGGTATCACCATATAGGTGAGTATCAGGAATCTTTGTTGCAATAATTGTTACATCAGTATCTGCTGTAACATTAAAGCTAAGTGTACTTGTTGCTGAGTTATAAGCAGTTGAAGTAATGTCGTTACCACCACATACTACCTTAGCATAAACAATTTCGTAACCATCTTCAGGTTCAATTGTCTTTGTAACATTTTGACCATTTGTTACTGTTTCTGTAGAAACACCATCATTAAAGTTCTTAATCTTTGATGTGTTGTAAGTGATTGTTTTCTTAGCAGAAGTTGTTGTAGGTGGTACTGTAGTAGTTGATGTTGTTGGAGTTGTAGGAGTTACACCTCTGTCAAATGTACTTGCATCAACTAGGATTAGAGAACTTCTTGCCGGTACTGAAACAGTAGAACCGTTAACTGTACCTAAGTTCTTTAGACCTGCACTGTTACCGTTAGCAACAGTTACCCAAGATGATGGAAGTGTTGTACCGGCTTGTAGTTTAACTGTCTGAGTGTTGGTAGTTGCATTTGTAATTACTGCAATCATACCCCACTCCTTGTTAGCGTTAGCAGTCTTGTTCTGCATTGTATATGCAACAACACCACTTGGAGTTGAACAGAAGTAAGATGAATTTACAGAAGTCATTGAGCTATCTGTAAATGGACTATATACAGAACGGATTTCTCTTAGACCTTTATAATAACTTACTAGATCAGAATACTTAGAAACTCTGTTCCAATCAATTAAGTTCTTGCTATCGCCCTTGTTGTAAGAGTTATCTTCGCCGTACTTAGTTCTGGCAAATTCTTCACCGGCAATAGTAAAGTTAACACCTTGTGAAGTAAATTCAATTACTGACGCAAGTTTGTTCATTGCAAGGTATGTTGAGTTAGTACCGTCATAGTCACTACTACCACAAACCTTCATAATCTTATCCCAAAGAGTTAAGTTATCGTGACAGCAAGAATATGTTACTGTCTGAGTAGGTGCTTTTGACCAGTTACCACCCCACATTGTGGAGGTGTTAGCCATTTCACCGGCTTTGACTGCAGCATCAAAACCACTTGCACCCATAATATAACCTGATGCTGCACCGTAATTATCGTTGCTACCTCTGATAGCATCTCTAACCTTATCGTTAAACATACCAACTCTTGGATTTAGCTTACTTGCGTTATCCATTAGTGCTGCTGATGAGTTAGCAATACCGTTAGGGTCTCTTGGCCATGTACCTGTCCAAGGTTCACCATAAGTTAAAATTCTCTTATCAATAGTATCAAGCTCATCTCTAAGCTTATTCATCGTTGTAATATCGTGACAACCCATTAAGTCAAAACGGAAACCATCAATATGGTATTCATTTACCCAATACTTAACTGAGTCAATCATATACTTTCTGTACATTGTCTTATCGGAAGCAGTTACATTACCACAACCTGAACCGTTAAGGAACTGATTACCGTTCATTCTGTAGTAGTAACCCGGAACTGTATTTTCAAAACAAGAATCTGTTGTGTTATATGTGTGGTTATAAACTACATCCATAACAACAGAGATACCGGCATCATGAAGTGCCTTAATCATTGTTTTCATTTCCTTAATTCTTACTGCACCGTCATATGGGTTAGTAGAGAAAGAACCTTCAGGAACATTGTAGTTCATTGGATCATAACCCCAGTTTTGACCACCCTTTGTTTCATCAACTGAACCAAAGTCATACATTGGCATAATCTGAACACAATTGATTTTGTTTTCAATTAGATAGTCAATGCCTGTTTTAATATCGCCTTTACCGTTAAGTGTTGTGCCATGCTGAGCAACACCTAGGAAAGTACCTCTCTTGTCAGCATCTACACCTGAAGAACTGTCAATAGAAAAATCTCTTACTGACATTTCCCAAACTGTAGCTTTTGAAGAGCTATTGAAAAGAACATGAGAGTCATTGTTCCAACCATCAGGATTAGTTGAATTTAAATCAACAACCATTGAACGCTTACTGTTAACACCACAAGCTGTTGAATATACATCTCTTGTTTCATTTGTTTTGCCATTGACTGTTACTAGGTATGTGTAGTAGATACCGTTTAAGTCACCACTTTGTTTTAATGACCAAACACCATTAGAACTGTCTTTAGTCATATCATAAGTGCCAATGACACCTGCACCAGCTTCACTATCTGAACCTGTCTTGTATAGTTTAACCTTCACGCTAGATGCTGAAGGTGCCCATACCTTAAAGGTTGTAGAGTCAGCTGAATAATTTGCACCCAAGTCGTTACCGCTATAAGTGGCATACCCATCACTTGAGTTAGTATACGCTGCTACTTTTTCCACATTAATACCTGCCCCGGTTAGATTTTTGTCGATTGTAGCTGACAACGCTGAGAAAGTCGTTGTTGTAGCCAAAACAACCAGCACCATTACCAAAGATAATGGTCTAAACAATTTTTTCATTTTAAGTGCCTCTCTTTCAAATTTCATAAAATAGATTTACCAAAATCTCTTACTATTAATTATATCAAAAAATACAGTAATGTACTATACTCTTTTTCCATAACATTAAGTTTAAGGTTTTATATAAAAGTACTAATTTTATGAACATATTATGAACAGAAAAACCCTTAAAAAAGGAGCAGTGACCTACTGCTCCTTTACAAGTCCTTGTAATACTATCACAAACCTTGAAATATTTCAAGGCTTATTTTATTATAATATGTAATATTTTAAACATTATCTATTAAAACTTAAACCTTTAATTATTCACAAGGTAACTGTTCTTACCTTTCCACCAATAGTATTAACATGGGTAGGGTCATTTATAGAAATTTCTTTGTCTTTGTCAATAGTTTCCTGCACCCTACTCTTAACATAAACCTCTAATTCTTTTAAAGACAAGTGGTTATAATCTTTTAGTGGAAGTTTGTTCATAATCATTTTTCCACTACCACCCTCAATAGCAAGTGGTGCAAAGAAAGTATTTCTCTTGACTTCCCCATTTTGTATATTCATTCTTATAAGTATTTTTCTCTTTAACTTGTAGCCAATCAGAATATCCATAGCACTACCGTTACCGATATAGTTATAACATTCTTTAGTGACTCTCTCTATCATAATCTGTAGTCTGTCTATCTTTTCAATAAAAGACAGGTTAGTATCTCTCAATATACTTTCCACTACATCAATATAGTCTATTCCGTTATATTTTGTAATGCCACAACAAGCCCAAATAAGATTTTGCTTTTTGTCAACAAAAACCTTCTGTCTATTGTCCAAAAATTTATTTGGTGCAATAGTTTCCCTTGTGTCACTACCTGCTACTATTCCATTTTCATTTCCAATCACACAAATATATGACATAGCAACGCTCCTTTTTTAATATTATACAACCAAAATTAAACAATTTCAACATTAGGTATTAATTGAATTTTTCTGAAATATGATATATAATCAAGATATAATAAGTATTAGAAAAGAGGTAATTATATGAGAATATGTATTTTCGGTTCAGCAAGTAACATCATTGATGATTCATATATAAAAGCAACAGAGGAACTGGGTTATGAACTTGGCAAGAGAGGTCACTCCCTAGTATTCGGTGCAGGTAGCGAAGGACTTATGGGTGCTTCTGCAAGAGGTATGAAAAAGGCCGGTGCTGAGATTACCGGTGTAGTACCTGAATTTTTCTTTGATGACAAGATTGAAAGTTTATTTACTGAATGTACTAAACTAATCAAAACTGAGTCTATGAGAGAAAGAAAGCACATTATGGAGGAACTAGCCGATGCTTTCATTATTACTCCGGGTGGTGTAGGTACATTTGAAGAAATGTTTGAGATTGTTACTCTAAAGCAGTTAGGCAGAATCAACAAGCCTATTGCTATTTACAATATTAACCACTACTACGATAACCTACAGGAAATGATGGAACATTCAATGCGTGAAGGTTTTGTAAAGGAAAAATGTCACGACCTATACCGTTACTTTGATGATATGGATAAACTTATTAACTTTGTTGAAACTGACAAAGGTACTAAGTGGACAGTTGCTGAACTAAAAAGATAATATACTATATACGGTAAGCAAAAAACCTATGACGAAAGTCATAGGTTTTCTTTATGCTTTAAACCACAACTTGCTTTCCATAACACCTATCTTTGTGGTTATTTGATACCATACTTTATTTTTGTTATCAACATAATAATCTTCAACTTTAGTGATAGTAGAGTCGGAATTAACAGTAGCAACTGTTTCGGAATATTTATTATGGTCAGACTTTAGTTCAGTACCTTTTGAAAGGTCATAAATATCTTGACCTAAATACATTCTTTCACATTTACTGTATGCAGAAACAGTAGACTTACTAACCTGCTGTATATTTACAGTAAAATTACTTTGTTCTTGGGCAAAAACAGAAAGGAAATATTCTTTGCCACTTTCAAAATAAGCAAAATAGTCATCGGTATTATTCTTTACCGTTGAAAGTTTTTGTGTATTCTTGGTGGCTTTATTAATGTCAAAATCAACACTACTACCCTTTAAAGTAACTCTGTAATATCCACTTTGTGACGGTAAGAAATTCATAATGCCATTATTACCGTTTGACACTTCAAGAGTAGAGTATCTATTGCTACCTACATATACAGGATACTTTGTATATACTTCATAGTATTCATTACAAGGTGCATATTCAATATTATTTTCTCTTGCATAATCCTCAACAATACTACCGGCTACACTACAAAGCATAAAGTCTTGTTTTTCATTGCCAAAAGTATCTTTGCCGATTTTTCTTATGCCCTCACCAACAGTCATTTTACTTAGTGAAGTACAGCCATAAAATGCTTCATCATCAACAAATAGCAATTTATTAGGGAAAGAAACACTGGTTAGATTCTTACAATTTTTAAACATTGCCTTGCTGATTTTTTGAAGATTACCAGGCAATGTTACCTTTTTTACCGAAGAATTTTCAAAAGCATTATCACCAAAGTTAGTTACCTCTGAATTAAACTTAACTTCCTTTAAATTCTTACAATTTGCAAAACAGTAACTGCCAACTTCTTTTAAATCCTTTGGCATTTCTACTTTTTCAACATTAGTATTATAAAAAGCCTTTTCACCTACAGAAACAACACTTAGTCCGTTTATTAGGTCAGGAATTTTAAGATTCTTTTCATCACCGGTATATTTTACAATTTCAATGCCAATGCCACTTCTCTTAATTTCCATACCACTTGGAGAAAGCTTTATTACACAGGTAAAAATAAGGAACAAACAAAGTACCGTTACCAAAACTAAAACAATAACTCCACCGACAATAAGCCTTATTGTGCTTAAATTCTTCTTAGTTACCTTTTCAGTTGTTATGTTTTTTACATTTTCTTCAGCCATAACATACCCCTAAAATTTATCTACCTTGATTTTAACATTATTATTTAGGTAGGTCAAGGTAATAAAAAAGGACTGCTAAAACTTTAGCAATCCTTTAGTGAATTTTCAATTACATTTCAAATAGATACCAGCTACCGTCATACTTAACAAAGTAAACATCTTTAGTTAGGTCATTCTCACCTAAAGAGGCTAAACCTGCAATAGCATTTGCAGTATCGTTATCAAAGTCAATATCATACTTAACCTTAGCTTTTGTTACTTCCTCTACTTCTCCACCATCATATCCGTCATAATCTTCATATCTATCTTGGATATATTCTTTCCAGGTGTAGTTATTTGCTTCACTACAGTTAGAGTCAGTTACGTCTTCTTCACTCTTCACATCAAAGTCAATTTCAAAACTATAAATATCTCTAATACCCAATATATCGTCAATATCACTTTGAGTAATATCCATATCCTTGACCATAAATTCAGGTACACATTTCTTGATAGCCTCTACATTTTTATCATTAATACCATCTTCCAGACTATCAAGTACACCGTTAATACCACTGTTATCTATAACACTAAATACAATGACAACTGCAACAATAACAGCTACTACACCACCGGCAATACCTAGAATAAGTGGTAGTACCTTTTTAGAACTCTTATTCTTTACCGGTTGACCGGTAACCGGATCAATGACAGTTTGGTTAACACCCTGATTTGGGAAGTTGTTAAACTGAGGCATACCATTCTGAGGTTGGAAGTTACCCTGTGGAATATTGTTTTGTGAATTGTAATTATTAGGAATATTGTTTGGAACATTACCCTGTGGAATATTATTATTCGGCATAGTATTCTGTGGGTTATAGTTATTTGGAATGTTACCCTGAGGAACATTGCCTTGTGGATTATAATTATTAGGAATTTTGTTTTGAAGAACATTGTTCTGCTTGACATTACCCTGATGAACAAAATTACCCTGAGATACATTGTTCTGATGTACAGAATTATGATGATTGTTATTCTGAGTAACACTGTTCTGTTGAGCATTATTCTGTGGAATATTATTCTGCTGAGTGTTACTATCAGAAACATTATTCTGTGGAATTGGATTTGACATTTCTATTTTTTGACCACAACTGGCACAAAACTTTGCACCGTCCGGATTTTGAAAACCGCAATTTTTACAAATCATATTTTACCTCCAAAATACAATTAATCTGTATACTGTTATTACATTATACCACAAATAAATTGTACAAACAATTTATTTTTATAAAAAGTTTCATAATATAACAAAATTCTATTTTATAACTAACTGCTTTTATCCCTACAATAAACGAATTGTATATAATTTATATTTATTCTAATACTAACTATATGCCTAATATTAATTATTTTATAATGGAGGATTTTATGCCTGTAATTGAAATTAAAGGAAATTCAAAGGAAATATTTAACAACAAAGATTTGTATATAGTAGATTTTTATGCAAGTTGGTGCAACCCTTGCAAAATTTTGCTGCCTACTATTGAAGAAGTCGGTAGGAAAGAAAACATAACCATCTACAAATGCAACATTGATGATAATACTGAACTTACTAAGAACTTTCACATAATGAGTGTACCTACTTTGGTTTTTGTTAAAGATGGTCAAGAGCTGAAAAGACTTTCAGGTGTTCATAGCAAAGATGATATTCTTACAGAATACTATAGTCTAAGGAATATTGAATTATAGTTCTACAAAAGCACTTCATAACGAGGTGCTTTTCCTGTATAATAATAGAATTACACATTGTTTTTATTTATCCTCAATGATATAATCTATAATGGAAAATGAGGTATTAACAATGAGTAATTTACGGACAACAGAAAACAAGGGTATTTTCTCAGGCAATATGCTAAAGATATTTGCTTTAGTGTGTATGACAATTGACCATATAGGATTGTACTTAATGGAAAATTCCTACCCTATGAGAGCAATAGGAAGATTAGCTTTTCCTATCTTTGCATATATGATTGCTGAAGGTTGTAAATACACCCACAACAGAACAAGGTATTTTTACACTATATTTATAATGGGACTTGCATTTCAAACAGTTTGCATCTTAGCTGATGACAATTATCATATGAATATATTTATAACCTTTTCATTATCTATATTATTAATATATTCACTTGATTATGGCAGAAACAACTCAGAAACAGTACAATGGCAATTTCCTATTTTAGCAGTTTTGTTTGTACTTTTTGTATCGGAGATTATGCCTATGTTTTTAGGTGACATAAACTATGGTATTGACTATGGTTTCTTCGGTATTGTACTGCCACTAATGGTATATCTCTTTGACAAAAAAGAACTTAAGCTAATAATGTTTACAGTAGGACTTATCCTTCTCTGTTTAACAAGAGATGCTATACAATGGTGGAGTATGTTTGCAGTTATTCCTATTGCTTTTTACAATGATAAAAGAGGAAAATTAAAGATTAAATATTTTTTCTACGGATATTATCCGTTACATATTGTTGCAATTCAATTAATAAAACACTTTATACTAAAATAAAATTTATGGAGGTACATAATGGGACCATATTATTATGTTGTTGAAAGAATCAGTGGTGACTATGGTTTTCTAAAAAGAACCGATATTGAGGATAATGACTTGTTACAGGTTGCTATGGCACTTTTGCCTAGTGATATTGATGAGGGTACTAAACTAAAATGGGAAAACCTAGTTTATACTGTTATTGATTGACTTTAATTTCATATATAAAATATCACTACACCTATATACCTTGTATTTAGGTGTAATTTCTTGTATAATGATTTTATATATAAAAAATTAATGAAATAATTTTGTGAGGTTATTATGACTTTCAGACAGAAGTTTGCAATTAAGTTTGCCAAGTTTGTTGCCAAGTTGTGCCTAAAAATGGGCAGACAAGGTGTTACATGGGCAGGACTTATTGCCAGAAAAATCGAACCAAATATTCTAAAGGTACTATCAGACCAAGTTAGAGAAAAGGTATATATTGTATGTGGTACAAATGGTAAGACAACTACCAACAATATGCTATGTACAACATTACAGTCCCAAGGCAAGAAAGTTCTTTGTAACAGAACCGGCTCTAATATGCTAAACGGTGTTGTTTCTGCATTTGTACTTGCAACAAATGATGATTGTCAGCTTGACTGTGACTATGCTTGTATTGAAATTGACGAAGCATCTACAAGGAGAGTTTTACCAACACTAAAGCCTGACTATATGGTACTGACAAATATTTTCCGTGACCAGCTAGACCGTTACGGTGAAATTGATATTACTATTGATATTCTCAGTAAGTCAATTAAAATGGCACCAAATATGACACTTGTTATTAACGGTGATGACCCACTTTCCCTTTTCTTAGCTAAGAAAAGTGGCAACAAGTTTATCACTTACGGTATTAGTGAAAAGGTATTTGATGCTGATGAAAATTCAGAAATTCGTGAAGGTAGATTCTGCGAAATGTGTGGTACAAAGATGCACTACAACTACTACCACTACAGTCAGCTAGGTGACTATGAATGTCCAAACTGTGGTTTTAAGCGACCTGAGATTGACTATCCTGCTACTAATATTGAATGTGGTGACCACCTTGCATTTACAGTACAAGGCAAGAACATTCACGCAAAATACAAAGGTTTCTACAACATTTACAACATTCTTGCAGTATATGCAGTTGCAAGTCATTCCGGTGTTGATATGAGAGGTTTCCAGTCAATGCTGGATAACTTTAACCCTGAGAATGGTAGAATTGAACACTTCAATATTAAAGGTACAATAGTTGAACTTAACCTTGCTAAGAATCCGGCAGGTTTCAACCAAAACATTAATGCAGTTATGGCAGACACTAAAGATAAAGATGTAATTATCCTTATTAATGACCGTGACCAAGACGGTAATGATGTATCATGGTTATGGGATGTTGACTTTGACAGATTTAAGGATAAGAGTATTAAGTCAATTACAGTTAGTGGTATTCGTTGTCAAGATATGAGATTAAGATTAAAGTATGTTGACATTCCAAGTACCCTTGAACCAAATATTGAAACTGCTATCAGCAACAAAATTGAAACCGGTACAAAGAACCTATATGTACTGGTTAACTACACAGGTCTATACAGTACAAGAAACATTCTAAAGAGAATGGAGGGTGAAAAATAATGAAACTGACTATTGGACACCTATTTCCTGATTTACTTAACCTTTATGGTGACAGAGGCAACATTCAATGTATGGTACAAAGGTTAAGGTGGAGAGGCATTGACTCAGAAGTAAAAACATATAGCCTAGAGGACAATATTGATTTTGAAAATCTTGATATTATTCTTCTTGGTGGCGGTTCTGACAGAGAACAAATGCTGGTTTGTAACAGACTAAAAGAAATCAAAGATAAATTTAAGTCCTATGTAGAAGATAATGGTGTTGTAATTGCTATTTGTGGTGGTTATCAGCTACTTGGCAAATATTACGAAACTGATGATGGCAAAATTGATGGTCTTGATATTGTGGATATTTATACCGTTCAAGAAAAAGGCAGACTAATCAACAACATTTTCATTGAAAGTGATTTATGTGAAATGCCTATTGTTGGCTTTGAAAACCATGGTGGCAGAACTTATATTAACAAGAATAAGCCTCTAGGCAAAGTAGTATTTGGTAAAGGTAACAACGGTAAAAGTGGTTACGAAGGTGTTGTGTACAAAAATGTTATTGGCACATATTTACATGGACCACTACTTCCAAAGAACCCTCAGCTTTGTGACTATCTGCTAACTAAAGCATTGGAAAGAAAGTACGGTGAGCTTTTCAAGGGTCTTTCACCACTTGAGGATAAGGAAGAAAAAGAAGCTAATAAATATATTGTTGACAGATACTCAAACAAAATTGAAAACTTCAAAGAAAGAATCCGAAAATTAATATAAAATTAAGGTCAGTACTCTGTGCTGACCTTTTTAAATTAAAAAAGTTATAAAAAGAAAAGCAGACACTTCCGTGGCTAAAGTGTCTGCTTATTTATTTAACAATTTAATTTAAGCTAAAATTATTTAACCTTAATTGAAATTGTCTTTGTACCAGCCTTATAGTTTCTGTTACCATAATATTTAACTGTTACTTTATAAGTACCCTTCTTAGCACCCTTCTTTAGAGTAACCTTACCCTTAGAGTTAACTGAGATGTACTTTCTTAGTTTCTTTGGTGTAGAAGAAACTGAGAATGTTCTCTTACCATGATAACCTGTAGTATAAACACCTACTGTTGTAGCCTTCTTCTTAGAATACTTAACAGTTTTCTTTGTAGCTCTCATAGTAATCTTGTTATTAGCTTTATTAATCTTATAAGTTTTTGTTAGTTTAAAGTTCTTATAAGAATTAATACCAACAACAGTTACCTTATATGTACCGGCATACTTAGCCTTTTTGTAAACAAGTTTATAATCCTTGCCTTCTCTTAAAGTAACATTACCATATTTTGTCTTAACCTTAATTGTAACCTTTTTATTAAGGTTCTGAGTCTTACCATTGTAAGTTAGTGACTTAATGGAAACATTTGACTGCTTAACAACGATTGGCTTTGATGGCTTTGATGGGCTGTTAGCTGCTGCAGAAGCACCGGTTACAACAGACATCATCATTAGTACTGCCATAATTACTGTAACAATCTTTTTCATAAATATCTCCTCCTTATAAAATCAATACAAAGGCACATTTTGCCACGAATTGTACCCCTATATATAATAAACACATTTGCATAACAAATATGTTATTACCAATTAGTTTTCTTTATATTCATCATACTCTTTATACTTACCATAGTATTTATTGTAAATATGGGTCTTTGTTTCAACTCTGTTTAGGATTGTACCCAATAGGTTACAACCTACATAGTTAAGCTGACCTATAGACTCCTTAACAAGTTTCTTTGATGTAGAACCTGCTCTAACAACAAGGATTGCACCATCACACAAAGAAGCAACAAGTGAACTATCTGCTACTGCACATAGTGGTGGTGTATCTATCAATACATATCTATAGTCATCTGAAAGTTTATCAAGTAATTCTTTGAATCTTTCATCTTCAATTAGAGAAATAGGATTCTCCAAAGATGTAGTACAAGGAACAATATAGCCATTTTCCACATTTGTTTCGTATACAACATCACTATATTCACATTGACCGGATAGGTAGTGGCCAATGCTGTTAATCTTTTCATCGGCAAAATTGTGACGATTCTTTAGTGTGGATTTTCTAAGGTCACAGTCAACTAAAACTGTCTTGAAACCTGCTTCACTAAGCATTTTCCACAACTGAACCGATACCATACTTTTTCCTTCATTAGGAACACTACTTGTAATTAAAATTCTCTTAGTATTCTTACCACAGAACTTTACATTAACCCTTAATCTGTTCATAGCTTCTTCAACAGCATAAGGTAGCTTTGGAATTGATAACTGGATTTTTTCCATTGTTAAACCTTCTTTCTCTTACGCTTTTGTGAAGTTTCTTCTGCACCATCATCAAGTGATTCGTTTTCCGGAATAACTGAAAGTGGTGCAACTCCAAAGTATTTTTCCATATCTTCAGCAGAATGAATTGTATCATCCATTAGGTATCTGGCAATAATCACTGCACATGAAAGGATAAGACCGATAGCTGCACCAATCATAGTATATTTGGTGTAACTTGGACCTGACTTTTGGTCAGCCAATCTTGCTCTTTCAGCTACATTAGGAGCATTTGAACCCATAGTATCAGGCAAGTAATCAATAGAAATATCCATAACCTTATTGGCAATATCCATTGCTTCCTTAGGGTCGGTTGAAGTAACAGTTATGTTCAAAATTCTTGTATCACTGGGATTTTCAATAGCAATCATTGACTGCAAGTCTTTCATTGTATAATTAAGGCTTAGACTGTCACTTACCTTGCTAAGTACAGGATAACTAAGAATCAACTGTTCATAGTCAAGAGTAAGAGAAGTACCAACATTAATATCTGAAAAATCAATTACAGAATCCTTTGATGCTGAAACAACATAAATCTTAGATGTTGACTGATATGTTGGTCTAATAAAGAAATATGAAAAAGCATTTAGCAGTAATGCACCTACAAGTGTACACAAAATAATAATATGTAACTTATCAAATAGTGCAAAGAACATATCAATTAAATCAATTTCAGTTTCTTTTGTTTCTTCCTCTTCAAAAGCAAGTAACGCCTTTGGGTTTAATGATTTTGTATTTCCCACATTTTCAAGAGAAGTATTTTCCTTATTCTCCAAATTCATTTTTATCTCCCTTCAAGCACATTGTACCGATTATTTTTCAACTTTATCATAGAATAAATCAATTATTGCATTGTTTAGACTATTCTTATCAACTCTAAATTCCATAAAGCCAAATTCACCCATCTTGCTTGTACCCTCTAAAGTAGGACCTTCAACTTCTTTATATTTAGAAAGTTTTAATGCAACCTTTGACATTTTACTTAGTGACATATCTGTATTCATATACTTTTCTACTTCTTTGTAAACAGTTTCAACAAACTTATTACTTTTATTGAACTTATCCATATAAGTAGATTTTAATTCATTTAGATATATCTCTTGACGAGCCATTCGGTTTTCATTAGTACCGTCGGCAACATTTTTTCTGTCGTGTACATAATGATAAGCCTGGTTGTCATTTAGCTTAACAGTTTCGCCTTTCTTAAGTGTTTTATCTGACTTAGAAAAGTCATCTGTAATCTTTACAGTAACACCATCGGCAAGGTGGTTCAATACCTTAATAGAATCCATATTTAATGCTACATAACCGTCAATTACTTGTCTGTTTAAAAACTTAGATACAACTTCCTTAGTAACCTTACTACCGAAATCAGCAACATCACCATTAGCATGAGCTAAAGCAATTTGACCGTTCATTTCGCCAATAGACTCACCATTTTCATTATATACAAGCATATCAACCATAGTGTCACGGTTAATAGTCAGTGTTTTGTAAGTTTTATTTTTGTCATCAAGCACAAGAACCTTTAATACATCACATTGACCTGTACCATTGTACTTTTTAATTTTAGTCAGTTCGCCTCTTTGGTCAACACCCATAAATAGATATGTTTTAATATCTTTCTTTGGGGTACATTTTACATTACCGATTTTTACAATCTCACTAGACTCAGTACCTTTACTTGTTAGCTTTACAGGTTCTTTCGCATCAAGTAAAAAGTACATTCCAACACCAAAGCAAACACCAATTACCAGAATAATTCCTACAATCAATAAACTTTTCTTTAGTTTTTTATTATCCTTATATGTACTCATTTTAACCTAGTAGTCCACCAAATAGACTAGAGCCCACCTCCGGAAATAATTTTTCACAAACAATCAAGCCACATAGTACAACAAATACTGCTGCACTAATAATATAAGCTAATTTTTTTGACATTCTACTTTCCTCCATTAAACAAAAATTCTTCACTGAATATATCTATATTAAAAATAACCTTTTCTCCTAAATCATCAAAAAGTATATTTCTGCAATCTAAAAGATTAGGCTTTCTGGAAGTTAGGTTGTGGCAATCACTACCTAAAACTATTTTATCACATTTCTTGATTAAAGAATATGTTTTCTTTTTTCTTTTATTGTCAAGAATACTACCTGCGTTTACTTGCACTACAAGTGGCATTTTTACTAGCTTTTTGATATATTTTTTATTTTCAGAAATACTAATATATCTGTCTAAATGAGCTAACAAAACAGTAAACTTTCTCTTATTTATTAAATAATCTACTTCTTCAATAATACTATTATCCCATTTATCAAAAGGAAGTTCCAAAAGCAAAATTGAAGTATCTTCAGTAGTTAACTTTTTAATTTCATCTGCTTTGCTTATCCCCTGAAAATAAGTAACCTCAGCACCTAGCTTAACATTGATGCCGATATTATTTATTTCATTCTTTATGCTATTATAAGCATTTTCCCTATCACTAAGGAAATCATCAATTCTATTTTCATCAGCATAAAAATGAGGAGTTGCTACAACAGTATCAACATTTTGCTTTTTCATTTTCTTTAGCATTTCAAGTGACATTTCTGTACTTTTACTGCCATCATCAATACAAGGCAAAAAATGTGAGTGAAAATCAATTATCAAATCTAGTCCCCCACTATTTATTAATACATTAAATATTATATCATTAAAGTGTATTAATCACAATTGAAAATATTGCCGATTTTCGTGTTAATCTTTAGTAATTATTTGAATTTAATAGACAAATTTTAACATTATCTAACAATTCTAACTGCCTAAAAACAAAATAATAAGGAGCATACACAACTGTATGCTCCCAAAATTCGTTATTTTATAATATATGATATGTAAATGAGTATGAAAATTTTATTTGATATTAAATGCTTTCATCTGAGGATATACAGCACTATCCCCTAGTTCTTCTTCAATTCTAAGAAGTTGATTGTACTTTGCCACTCTTTCTGAACGAGACGGTGCACCTGTCTTAATCTGACAAGTATTTAGTGCAACTGCTAGGTCGGCAATTGTTGTATCAGCAGTTTCACCGGAACGATGAGAAGAAATAGCAGTATAACCTGCCTTATGAGCCATCTTAATAGCCTCTAGTGTTTCAGATACAGAACCAATTTGGTTTAGCTTAATTAGGATTGAGTTACCACAACCCATTTCAATGCCCTTTGATAATCTTTCTGTATTTGTAACAAATAGGTCATCACCAACAAGCTGAACTTTGTCACCAAGTTCTTTAGTAAGAACCTGCCAACCTTCCCAGTCCTCTTCATCAAGTGCATCTTCAATAGAAACAATAGGATACTTCTCAATTAGATTTTTCCAATGGTCAATAAGTTCTCTTGAAGTAAACTTCTGACCTGACTTAGGAAGAACATATTCACCTTTCTTTTCGCCTTTCCATTCAGAAGATGCTGCATCCATAGCAATCATAAAGTCTTTCTTAGGTTCATAACCTGCATTTTCAACAGCTTGAAGAATGTACTGAATAGCCTCTTCGTCACTTGCAAGGTTAGGAGCAAAACCACCTTCATCACCAACAGAAGTTGCAAGGCCCTTTGACTTTAGAAGTGAAGCTAATGCGTGGAATACTTCTGCACACCATCTAAGCGCCTCTCTAAATGAAGTAGCACCAACAGGCATAATCATAAATTCCTGAACATCAACTGTGTTTGCTGCATGAGCACCACCATTTAGAATATTCATCATAGGAACAGGTAATCTGTTACCGGAAATACCACCTAGGAATTTATATAGTGGAACACCAAGTGAAGTTGCTGCTGCTCTGGAAGTTGCAATAGAAACTGCAAGAATAGCATTAGCACCTAACTTTGACTTATCCTTTGTACCATCAGCAGTAATCATAGCCTTATCAACTGCATAAATATCTGATGCATCAAGACCTTTTACTGTATCCTGAATAATAGTGTTAATATTTTCTACTGCTTTCAAAACACCTTTACCTAGGTATCTTGACTTGTCACCATCTCTTAGTTCCAAAGCCTCAAATTCACCGGTAGATGCACCACTTGGAGCAGTACCTCTGGCAACTGTACCATCAGCAAGAGTTACCTCTGCTTCAACTGTAGGATTACCTCTTGAATCAAGGATTTCTCTACCTACAACTTTAGTAATTTCTAAATTATTCATTTAACACTCTCCTAAGACAGACAATCTTCCGAAAGGTAAGCACTCCCTTTCGGAAACTCAAACAAATCAAAGAAAAAAGTTAAGTAAAAATACATAGATTGTCTGTAATATTTCTTTTAGTTAGCCTCTGCTAACTACATTTATTATATATCATTTATTTTCAAAATGTCAAGGGATTTTTCAATTTTTTGTTTTAATTTTATTTTTCAATCTATATTCACAAATTTTAAATAATGCAAACAAAACAAAAACCACTAAACCAAAGGCAGATTACCTATAGTTTAGTGGTTTTAAATTTAGAAATTATCCAAAGGCTGAGTCAAGCATCATCATTACAACAAAACCTACTGCTACACCGATTGTACCAATATTAGAATGTTTACCTTGTTGTGACTCAGGAATAAGCTCCTCAGTTACAACATAAATCATTGCACCGGCAGCAAAAGACAAAAAGTATGGCAATATAGAACTTATCATACTTGCAAAAACTAATGTAAGTACTGCACCGATAGGCTCAACTACACCGGAAAGCACACCCATAACAAATGACTTTCCCTTTTTCATTCCTCTATCCTTTAGTGGTAAAGAAATTATTGCACCTTCAGGAAAATTTTGAATTGCGATACCTACTGCCAAAGAAAAAGCACCTGCTACTGAAATACTTGTGTCATTCATCATTGCACTTGCAAAAGTAATGCCCACTGCCATTCCCTCAGGAATATTATGTAGAGTAACTGCAAGTACAAGCATTGTACTTTTTGAAAGGCTGGACTTTACACCTTCAGGTTGATTACTGTCCAAATGAAGATGAGGAATTACACTATCCAGCAACAATAAAAATCCTATACCTAACAAGAATCCAACACTTGCCGGAATATACTTTACCATTCCCTTTTCCTCAGCAAGTTCCATTGATGGAATTAACAGTGACCACACAGATGCAGCAATCATTATTCCCGAGGCAAAACCAAGCATAAACTTTTGCAATTTGGGATTTAACTGATTTTTAGAAAACAACACCAATGCCGAACCAAGGGATGTTCCCAAAAATGGAATTAAAATAATTATTAAACCTTGTAATATCATTTTTCACCTACCTATATAATTCATATGCTGTAAAACAAATCATATATCAGTAAATAACGAATACAAAATTAAATAATACTCATTTACTTTTTCATTATATCATAAGAGTAAAAATCTGTCATCTAATATTATTTAGAAATGTTTTCCACATAATATTGACACATTGATAAAAACTTAATAGCAAGACGAAAGGGTTGCTCCACCAACACACCAGGAGCAACCCTTCAGGAAATAAATCTTATGTATAAGACTTTAACTTATTAAATAAGCAATTAAATTTTAATTTCACTACATTTCTTCAACATCTACAATAACCGTCCAAGTTACCTTTTTGCTAGGATAACCTTTTAGATTTGCAGTAATTGTAGTTTTACCATTAGCTACCGGTAAGACTACACCCTTTGAATTTATCTTAGCAATATTTCTATTAGCTGATTTGTACTGAATACAACTGTTATCTAGATTAGTTAAAAAGTCATAGTTATCAACTCTTTTATTAAACTGATATGTAGTGATTCTTCTTGTATAGAAGTCATCAAACCAAACTGACTTTACACTAGAACGCAACTTAACATTTGAAGTTTTCATAGCTACTGTATATGTAACATATGCATTAGATTTTTGAGCAGCGTTTCTACTTGCCTTATTATCAACAAAGAACTGTTCCCAATAAATATAACCGTTTACTTTAAAACAGCCAATACCAACGCTATTGAATTTTTTATTTAAAATGTTCTTTCTATGGGCCGGACTATTCATCCAACATTTAACAACCTGCTCAGGAGTTTGCTGGTTTAAAGCTATATTTTCACCAACATAGTGTTTCCACTTGTACATTTTAAATGGGTTTTTCGCACCGTTAGGACGACTATGTGCATAATACAAAGAAATTTCAGCAGTTCTTCTATTAGCTACACTGATAAGTCCTCTTGTCATTTTTAGTTGAGAAAGTTTTCTTTTCTTTCTTTCCTTGTTAATTAATGTTAGCACTTTGTAGCTATAGCTATAAAGCACCTTCCCTCTTACCTTTTCGTTTACCATAGTGGTAGTGGCTGCACTAGCACTTTCAGTTTCTGCAAAAAGTACAGGCAATGATGTTGCAAAAATCATAGCACATAAAAATAGCGAAATACTTTTCATTACTTTTTTCATTACCGGTACACCCATTCCTCAATTTACCATTCTATTTCTTATATACATTTAAATAATTCTGTTCGCACATTTATAATTATACAATTTCTTTGTTATATGAGGAAAGGACCACAAATGTGGTCCTTTCCATGGAAGAAAGAGAATAGAGAATTAATAAATTCTCAAGAAATGGAGAACAAAATTTATATTGAAATAGGTGTTACCCTATAACAAACATATTAAGCAACTTGCATTATTCTTTTGAATCTGCAATAACCTTTTCGGCTACATTAGCAGGTGCATCTTCATATCTTGCAAAGTCAAGAGTAAAGCTACCTCTGCCCTGCGTAACCTGTTTAATAAAGGTATTGAAGTCACCCATCTCAGCCATTGGAACTTCTGCTTCAATCACCTGCATACCATTAGGTGTTGAGTCCATACCAATAACTCTGCCTCGTCTTTTTGTAACTTCACCCATAATGTCACCGGTATGTGTTTCCGGAACAGTTACCTTTAATGAACCGATTGGTTCAAGTAAAGTAGGTTTAGCTTGTGTAATGCCATTCTTAAAAGCAATTGATGCTGCCATTTTAAATGACATTTCAGATGAGTCAACAGGATGGTAGCTACCATCATACAAGTTAGCTTTTACCCCAACAACCGGATAACCGGCCAGTGGGCCTTTTTTCATTGAGTCCTGTAGTCCTTTTTCAACAGCCGGAAAAAATCCCTTTGGAACAGAACCACCAACAACTGTTTGTGTAAATTCCAGTCCATCACTGTCACTAGGAGAGAACTCAATCCACACATCACCAAACTGACCGTGACCACCACTTTGTTTCTTGTGACGACCTTGTACCTTAACAGTACCACGAATTGTTTCTCTATAGGCTACCTTTGGCTTCTTCAACTTAACATCAATGTTGTACTTTGACTTTAGTTTACTAACAATAACATCAAGTTGTTGTTCACCTAAACCTGTAACAACTCTTTCGTGAGTTTCGTGATTGTGTACATATTTAATAGTTGGGTCTTCTTCCATTAATTTAAGAATACCCTGAGTAATTTTTTCTTCGTCATCCTTACTGTCAGCATATACTGCCATAGAAAGGTTAGCTACAGGATAATCAATACCATCAAGAGTTACTTTTCTAAGTGGTGAACAAAGTGTGTCACCTGATAAAGTATCTGAAAGTTTAGGTATTGCACCGATATCACCTGCTGAGATGAATGGTGTATCTTCCTGTTTTTTACCTTTTACAGTAAGAACCTTGGTAACTCTTTCATTTGCACCGGTCCTCATATTTACAAGAGGTGTGTCAGTAGAAATTTTACCACTAAGAACTTTTATATAACTTAATTTCCCCACAAATGGGTCAATAACGGTTTTAAACACTATTGCAGTTGGTACGCCGTCAGAATTAACTGTAACTTCTACAGGCTCCCCATTAACATCTGAGCCGATTTCTGTACCTGACTCCGCTTTTGGAACAAGCCAAACCAGTGAATTTAATAACTGATCAATACCATATGTATTATGTGCATCACCACAAAATACAGGTATAATTGTACCTTCTCTAACACCTTGTGAAACACCTAGTATAATTTCTTCCGGGGTAAATTCTTCCCCTTCAATAAATTTCTCCAGTAGTTCTTCTGATGTTTCTGCAACAGCCTCTTTGATAGCCTCTCTAAGACCATCAAATCTAGTACCTAAGTCAGGCATATCGGTTGGTTCAACCTTGCCACCCTCAGAGTACTTATAGGCTCTATATTCAAAAAGGTTTACATATACTTCAGCCTTACCGTCGTTAATGTAAGGAACAACAACAGGACAAACTGCTGGGCCAAATACTGTCTTTAAATCTTCAAACACTCTATAAAATCTAGCACTTTCATCACAAAGCCCATTAACAAAGAACATCTTTGTTTTGCCCATCTCAGTAGCCATATTAACTACTTTTTCGGTTCCTACATCGACTCCATCCTTGCCGGATACGACAACTAGCACACTTTCTGCAGCTCTCATACCTTCTGCGATACCACCGGCAAAATCAAATAGTCCGGGTGTATCGATAAGATTAATCTTTGTATTTTTCCATTCAACCGGAGCAACAGCAGTAAGAACAGAAGATTTTCTCTTAACTTCTTCTGGGTCATAATCCAGAGAAGTGTTTCCTTCTTCAATTTTCCCGAGTCTTGAAACATTTCCTGTCAAATATAGCATACTTTCGGCAACAGAGGTTTTACCTGAACCTTTGTGACCGGCTAATGCAATATTGAGAATATGTTTGGAATCATAATTTCTCATTGGATTAAATCTCCTTAATTAAATGTGTAAGCATTAATCTCTTTTGATTACAGTTACATTATAACACCCTTGTTCAAAATATACAATATTTTTTAATGATTTAATATTATTTTCGATTTTATTAACAACATAAACTAATTGTAATTGTATATTTTAACCAATGAAATGTATAAATTGCATAAATTTATACATTGTATTTTGAACAATAAAACCACTATTTCATATTAATTATATTTAACATTGTGTACAAAAAAGAACTTATATAATATATTTTTTCTCTCTTATTTTTACTGTTAATATATTTTATTATGATATATAATAGGTTTAACCGAAAGGAGCATAGTAATGAAAAAAATAAATAGCAAAAAAATCACTTCTGTGTTGTGTATTGTGCTAGTACTTTTATTTTCAAGTTGTGGTACACAAAAGAAAAGCAATAGCAGTAGTTCTACTACCGTATCAACAAGTGAAACTACAACATTCTCAACAGAACCTACCACAACAACAGTTGAACCTACTACTAATATTGAAGAAACTTTTGATAAAAGTTTAAACAATTACATTAGCAAAATGACTACCGAAGAAAAGGTAGGGCAAATGTTTTATGTTAGATGTCCCAACACTAATGGACTTGAACAAATCAATCAATATCACATTGGTGGATATATTCTTTTTGGAAAAGACTTTGAAAATAAAACTAAGGAAGAAGTAAAAAGTACTATTCAATCATATCAGGATGAGGCTAAAATACCACTACTTATCGGTGTTGATGAAGAAGGCGGGACTGTTGTAAGAGTCAGTAGCAACCCTGAACTTAGGGAAAACCCTTTTCTTTCACCTAAAGATACTTTTGCAAATGGTGGCTGGGACGGTATTATTAATGATGCTGAAGAAAAGGCTAAACTTTTACTTTCCCTTGGAATTAATGTAAATATGGCACCTGATTGCGATATTACTTCTGATACAAATGGATTCATGTATGACCGTTCATTCAGTGACAATGTTGATGATGTTGATAAATTTGTCAGTACAGTTGTAAGTACTTCAAAAGAGTACCACCTAGGTACTGTACTAAAACACTTTCCGGGTTACGGGAACAATGTAGATACCCACACAGGCATCGCATATGACAACAGAGATTATTCTGAATTCACCGAAAAAGATTTTAAGCCATTTATTACCGGAATAAATGCCGGTGCAGATTGTATACTTGTTTCTCACAATATAGTTAATTGTATTGACAAAAATTACCCTGCTTCTCTATCAGAGAATGTACACAAGATTATTAGAAATCAGCTTAATTTCAATGGTGTTATAATGACTGATGATTTAATAATGGATGCAATTACCCAGTTTACCGGTGATGAATCAGCAGCAGTTATTGCTACAAAAGCAGGTAATGACCTATTATGTTGTTCATCAGTTGACACTCAGTATCCTGCCGTATTAAAAGCCGTTAAAAATAATGAAATACCTATTAACCAAATTAATGACTCTGTAAAGAGAATTTTAAAATGGAAAATCGACCTTGGTATTCTTGATGCTGACACAATCCTTAATAGCTAATTAATTACAAAACAAAGCCCTATTCGCAATGAATAGGGCTTTTAGCTAATTATTTTTTAGATTAATTATTATTATTTTTTAACTGTTACCTTACAAGTAGCAGACTTCTTGCTACCGTCTTTAGCAGTAAATACAACCTTAGTTTTACCCTTCTTTACAGCAGTAATCTTAACTGTCTTACCGGACTTAACTGTTGAAGCAGAAACCTTAGCAACCTTTGTTTTAGCAGACTTAACTGCAACATTCTTATTGTAAGCGTTCTTAGGAGCAACTGTTACTCTTACTTTGTAAGAAGAACCTTTCTTAGGAAGAACAACATTTGTCTTGCTTAGAGTAATCTTAGATACTGACTGACGAACTGTTACTGTACATGTTGCAGACTTTCTGCTACCGTCCTTTGCAGTTGCAGTAATCTTAACTGTACCTGCCTTAACGCCTGTAACTACACCGTTAGAAGCAACCTTAGCAATCTTAGTGTTAGATGATTTCCATGTTAATGCCTTGTTAGAAGCATTAGCCGGGTTAACCTTAGCCTTAAGAGTTAATTTCTTACCTGTATACATTGTTGCTTTCTTTGATAGAGAAATTCTTGTTACAGGTTGCTTAACTGTTACTGTACATTTTGCAGAAATGTTTGAACCATCAATTGTCTTAGCAGTAATTATAACTCTACCTGCCTTAACACCCTTAACTACACCGTTTGATACAGTAGCAATCTTTGTGTTAGAAGATGTCCAAGCTAGAGTCTTATTATCTGCATTTGCAGGAGTTACTGTAGCTTTTACTGTAACTTTCTTGCCAACATTAACTGTAGCAACTTTCTTATTTAGTGCAACACCACTTACTGCAACAGGAGTTGATGGTGATGGTGTTGAAGATGTAACTGTTGGAGTAGTTGAAGATGGCTCAGTATTGTTTGATGTCTTTGGAACAGTTGTAGTAGTTGTTGTTTCTGTTGGCTTTGGAGTAGCTGTAACAACTTCACGAGTGATTAGTCTTGCTGGGTTAAGAATAACGCCATCATCAACAATCATATCAACATTGTTACCGTCAGCAACTACCCAGACATTATTAACTACATAGTTACCGGTCTGACGAACTGTAAACTTAATTCTGTAGAAGTTTACTTCGTTATAGAACTTGTAGTTACTGTTAATGTCAACACCTGTATAATATACTAAACCTTTGTTAAGAGTGTTAGTCATAATACCTGTTTTTACATCCGGCATTTCAAAGCTTTCAAGCTGTAGTCCGTCATAATCATATGTTACATGGCCCTGGAAATCTTCCCAAATACAGTCGGACTTTACGAAGTAATCAATAGTAACTGTGTCGCCAACATTAGCAACTACACCGTTAACTGTTGCAGTTTCTTCAGCACTTGCTGATGTAACTGCCACTGTACCCATAGCAGTTAGCATTAGAACTGCTAAAAGTATTGAAACCACTCTTCTCATTGTTTTGGCCTCCTTTTAATAATATTAATCTAAAAATTACAAACTTCTTACCTTGATAACACCATCAACATTAACATCTGTGTTTGTAGCATTATCAATAATTGTGTAGCTAAAGTCACCTCTTGTAGCAGTTGCAAAGTCATCAGAACCTGTTGCCTTTACAATAGCATCTGTATCAGCATCAGCTTTAGCGATTACACATACTCTTGTGCCACCTGTCTTATCCTTTGATAGGCAAGGTAGGTTTACAGAGTTTACGATATTACCGTTTTCTAGGTAATCCTTAACTTCTGTTGCAGCCATAACAGCACAGTTGTCTTCACTTTCAGGAGTTGAAGCACCTAGGTGAGGCATTGCAATAACACCATCTTCACCAAGAATATCATCAGTAGCAAAGTCAGTTACATAAGCACTCATCTTGCCACTCTTTAGTGCATCAAGAATATCTGTTGAATTTACAAGACCGTCACGGCTGTAGTTAAGAACTCTTACACCGTCCTTCATCTTGCTGATTGTTTCTTTATTAATCATACCACGAGTACTGTCATTTAGAGGAACATGAACTGTGATATAGTCAGCTTCTGCATAAACTTCATCGTTAGTTTCAACAATCTTGCAGTCAACTAACTTAGCCTTATTAGCTTCATTTAGGAATGGGTCGCAACCAACAACCTTCATACCTAAAGCTGAAGCTACATTAGCAACCTTGATACCGATAGCACCAAGACCAATAACACCCAGTGTTTTGCCCATAATTTCAGGACCGGCAAAGTTTGACTTACCTTTTTCAACCATTTTGCCAACCTGATCGCCGTTGCCTTTTAGAGTCTTAGCCCATTCAATACCGTTAACAATCTTTCTTGATGACATTAATAGACCTGCAACAACAAGTTCCTTAACTGCATTAGCATTAGCACCCGGTGAGTTAAATACTACGATACCCTTTTCTGCACAATCCTTAATAGGAATGTTGTTAACACCTGCACCTGCTCTTGCAATAGCAAGTAGGCTCTCAGGCATTTCCATTTCGTGCATTGATGCTGAACGAACAAGAACAGCAACAGGATTTGTTTCATTATCAGAAACTTTATAGTTATCGCCAAGAATGTCTGTACCACACTTAGCGATTTTATTTAAAGTTAGTACATTGTACATCAGTAATTCTCCTCACAATAAATAGATTTGATTAAGCGTTTTCTTCTTCAAACTTCTTCATAAATTCTACTAGCTTTTCAACGCCTTCATATGGCATAGCATTGTAGATAGAAGCTCTCATACCACCAACTGTACGGTGACCCTTAATGTTAACGAAACCTGCTTTAGTTGCTTCTTCAACAAACTTAGCATCCATATCCTTGTCACCTGTAACGAAAGGAACATTCATAAGGCTTCTGTCTTCCTTAACTACTGTACCCTTAAATAGCTTTGAGTTATCTAGGAAGTCATAAAGAACCTTAGCTTTCTTTTCGTTAAGTTCTTTCATTTTATCTAGGCCACCAACTTCGTTCTTAATCCATTCAAGAACTAGCTTTGCAACATAAATTGTCCAGCATGGAGGTGTGTTGAATAGAGAATTTGCATCTGCATGAGTCTTGTAGTTAAACATTGTTGGAGTAATATCCATAGCATTGCCGATTAGGTCTTCACGAATAATAACGATTGTTAGACCTGCAGGAGCAAGGTTCTTCTGAGCACCTGCAATTAGGCAACCAAACTTGCTAACATCAATTGGTTCACTCATAATACAAGAAGAAATATCAGCTACAAGTGGAATATCACCTGTGTCAGGTAGTTCGTGATAAACAGTACCGTAAATTGTATTGTTCATACAAATATAGAAATAGTCAGCATCCTTAGAGAATGTTGATTTGTCTAGCTTAGGAATATATGTGAAAGTCTTGTCTTCGGAAGATGCAACAATATTAACTTCACCATATCTAGCAGCTTCTTTAGCAGCTTTCTTAGCCCACTGACCTGTGATAACATAGTCAGCCTTGTGGTTCTTGTTCATTAGGTTCATTGGAACCATAGCAAACTGTGAAGAACAACCACCCTGTAGGAATAGAACCTTGTAGTTATCAGGAATATTCATTACTTCTCTTAGTAATGCTTCGCAATCCTTGATGATACCATCAAACTGCTTACTTCTGTGTGACATTTCCATTACGGACTGACCACAACCCTGATAATCTAGCATTTCATCTGCTGCTTTCTTTAAAACCGGTTCAGGTAACATTGATGGACCTGCTGAAAAATTATAGACTCTTGACATTTTAAAAATCTCCTTATCTAATATCAAAATATTTCAAACCGACAGTTAAGTCGATTATACTCATAAATCACTAATAAAATTATATTACTTTAACATCTTAAAGTCAACAAATTAACTTTTTACATAATGTATAAACCATTATACAACAGTAAACTTTTTGTGAACAAGGTTAACCTGTAAAAATTACTTTAACTTCATTTCACCAATAACAGACTTTAGGTCATCTCTCATACGGATAGCTTCCTGTCTTGCAGCCTTAGCGTAATCCTTTTCATCAAGACCTTCAATCTTCTGCCATGCACACATAATGCCTCTTGATGAGTTAACAATAGCACCAATACCGTTTTGGTCAAATGCACCCTTACAGTCATTAGCACCACCACCCTGAGCACCGTAACCAGGTACTAGGAAGAATGTCTTAGGAAGTTCGCCTCTTAGTTCAGTTAGCATTTCAGGATATGTTGCACCTACAACTGCGCCTACACCACTGTAACCGTACTTGCCAACTACCTTTTTGCCCCAATCTTCGCACATTCTGCCCATATGTAGGTAAACTGTTTCTTCACCTCTAAATTCAAGGTTCTGTAATTCACCTGATGATGGGTTAGATGTTTTAACTAGAACAAAGATGCCTTTATCCTTTTCTTCACAAATTGTTATTAGAGGGTTAATACCGTCAGAACCTAGGTAGCCGTTTACTGTTAATGCATCGCCACCAAAAGCTTCTTCCTTTTCACCGTCAATATCAGTTTCACCAAGGTGAGCAACAGCATATGCTTCCATAGTTGTACCAATATCGTTTCTCTTACCGTCTGTAATAACAAACATACCCTTTGACTTAGCATACTTAATAGTTTCTGCCAAAGCTCTTACACCGTACCAACCGTACATTTCATAATATGCACATTGTGGCTTTACTGCTGGAACAATATCATAAAGTTCATCAATTAAGCCTTTGTTATATGTAAGAATAGCATCAGCAGCACCCTCAAGTGTCTTGCCATACTTTTTGAATGACTCTTCCTTAATATATTCAGGAATGTAAGCCATCTTAGGATCAAGACCTGCAACAGTTGGGTTTTGCTTTTCTACAATTTTCTCAATTAATCTATCAAATGACATAATAAATTCTCCTTCTTAAACACCATAAGTTTCTCTGTACTTCTTCATAGCGTCTAGGTGTTCTTTACCTTCAACAACACCATCTTCAATAGCTTTAATAATATCGTCCATTGTAACTACAGAGTGAACTTTGATACCAAATTCTTCTTCCACTTCTTGAACGGCAGACTTCTTGCCACCCTTACCTATTTCCATTCTATCAACAGAAATAACCATATCCTTAACATTTGCGTTACAGATACCCTTGATTTTTTCCATTGACTCTCTTAGTGCTTTACCGGAAGTAATAACATCATCAACAAATACAAGTGTATCATTTTCGCCGAACTGATAGCCGATAATCATACCACCTTCACCGTGATCCTTGACTTCTTTTCTATCAAAGCAATAGTTCATATCAACACCGAATTTGTTGTTAAGGATAATGCCTGTTGCAATTGCAAGAGGAATACCCTTATAGGCTGGACCAAAGATAGCGTCACCCTTAATGTTGTTATCCATAATACATTCAGCATAGAATTCACCAAGTTTGGAAATCTGAGAGCCAGACTTGTAGTTGCCTGTATTGATGAAATATGGCGACAATCTACCACTCTTTAGAGTGAATTCCCCGAAACGAAGAATACCACCATTTACCATAAATTTAATAAATTCTTCTTTGTAAGTAAGTCCATTACCCATTTTTTTACTCCTTTTTATATATTTTAAACTTATTAATAACTAATTTATATGAAACTAATTATTCAATTAGTCTTCTTCAAAAACTACCTTGCCTTCAAAGATAGTCTTTACAACCTTACCTTTCATTTTCATACCTTTGAAAGGTGTATTCTTGCTTTTGCCATGTAGCTTATCTCTGTCAACAATCCATTCCTTATCAACATCTACAAGAGCAATATCAGCCAAAGCACCTGTCTTTAGAGAACCGGCATTGATTTTTAGGATTTTTGCAGGTGTTGTACTCATTAATTTTGCAATATCAAGTAGAGAAAAGTCTCCATTATGGTATAGCACAGTTAGTGCTGCTGCTAATGAAGTTTCCATACCGATAGAACCATTAGGTGCTTTTTCAAAATCTTTTTTATCCTCTTCTGTATGAGGTGCATGGTCTGTTGCAATACAATCAAGTGTACCGTCAGCAAGACCTTCTATAATTGCTAATCTATCTTCTTCTGTTCTTAGAGGTGGGTTCATTCTGTAGTCGGCATCCCTTTTCTCAAGAACATCTTCTGTTAAAGTAAAGTAATGTGGTGCAGTTTCGGCAGTAACTTTAACACCATCTTCCTTAGCCTCTCTAATCATTTGTACAGAAGTCTTTGTACTTACATGACAAATATGAACCGGTACATTATTCTCTTTAGCTAAGTTAATTTCTCTCTTTGTACCTTTATCCTCAGCTTCGGCAGGAATACCCTTAATGCCTAGCTTTTCGGACATTTTGCCTTTATTAATCTTGCCACCGTCAGCAAGTTCAAGGTCTTCACAATGAGCAACAACTGTCATACCAAGTTCAGGAGCTTTCTTCATAGCTTCTGCCATAATTTCAGGGTCAAGTACAGGTCTGCCGTCATCAGAAAGACCGATAGCACCGGCTTTTCTAAGTGCTTTTAGGTCAGTAGGTTCTTTACCCTCAAGACCCATTGTAATTGAACCGGCAATATAAACTCTTGACTTACAGTTCTTTGCTTTTTCTTTAATGTAGCTGATTACACCGGCATTATCAATTGTTGGGTTAGTGTTTGGCATACATAGTAAGCTGGTAACACCACCGGCTGCTGCTGCATTAGTACCGGTAATAATATCTTCCTTTTCTTCTTGACCGGGATCACGAAGATGAACATGTAGGTCAACAAGACCCGGCATTGCCACAAGACCTGTACCGTCAATTACTGTGTCTTGTTCTGTTTTTCTAAATGGCTCTGCTATTCTACCATCATTAATGTATAGGTTAGTAACCTCATCTCTTTGTTCTTCCGGAGAAATGATACGAACATTCTCGATAATCAATCTGTTAATAAAAATCACCCTTAAAATTTTCTTCTGGAACTACCCTTAGAGCGTTTATTCTTCTTGTTTCTTCTAGAATTATCTCTTCTAGGAGGTCTTTGGCTAGTTCTGTTATTTTTAGTATTCTCATATTCTTCAAAGAAATCACTATAATCCACTTTATCCGTACTAGTGTTCTTTGGTTCTTCAGTTAGGTTCTCAACATTTCTATGAGCCTCACGGATTAAATCTCTCTCGATTTTATCCATATTTTCAGAAGTTTCATAGCCATCTACACCGTCAAAGAAAGCATCAGGTCTGTTTGCACCTGTAGCAGTATGGCGATTTTTTCTTGCTCTGTCTCTTTCTCTGTTTTTCTTTCTGTCATTATTATGGATTTCTTCATCAATTTCTCTTAGTCTTTTTCTTAACTTTTTCTTTCTTCTGTGACTAATAATAATGATAAAGATAATCAGTAATACTAAGACACCACCAACAATACAAACAAATGTAATAATGTTAGCATCCCAAAAGCCTTTCTCACTATCATATGTTGCAGATTCAAGAACAGAAGTTAAAAGGTCCTTATCGTCATCACTGACTGCACCATCAGCAGAAACTAAGTTAAAATGATAATACTTACCGTCAACCAATGTATCACCTTGCATTGAGTAAGTAACCTCTGCATCAGTACTGTTATTGATTTTTGACTGAATCATAGAAGTGAAATAAACCAGATTGTTGTAATTTTCGATAGAACAACTTTCACAACCATCATTCTTTTGATAAGAATCTTTAATTGTGTTTAGCTGACTTTCACTTAAAGTGTTGTAGTTTTTTACTTTTTTACTATTCTTATCCTCTGTAACAGTAACAGTAAGTGTCTGTGTTGCATCTGCAGAATAAGCTACAAGGTACATATCAAGGTCTGTTAAATCCTTGCCACTTGTACCGTACTTTTTATAAACTTCATCATTAGTTGATGTTTCTCTTGTAATAACATTCATATAAGCAGGAAGGCTGATTTTCAGTCCAATTTCCTGAATCTTATAATCTCTAACTGTGTCTCCGGAAACTGTTATTAATGTAGTAGAAATCATAATTATCACCATTGCAACCAGTGATAATAGTCTTTTCGTTCCCTTGTTTATCATATATTTTCCTCCATAGAAATCCAATATACTAATATACACATTACCATTATACTGTTTTTTCATAGAAAATACAAGGAAAGTTGTAAATTAAATTTTTAATTTTCTGTGGGTTAATGTTAGTTAGATAAATTTAAATAAATTTGGTTTTCAAATTTACTGCATATGAAGATAAATCATTTCTGCAAATTAGGGCTTGTGGGGATGATTATGTAATGTAGATAAATTAGATAATAACCGATTAATTCATC